>ERZ780141.1025-NODE-1025-length-17792-cov-2.810509_pt1 | contig 17792 bp, 7 predicted proteins | sample MGYA00433080_ERZ780141 | MGnify/ENA primary metagenome ERZ780141 (study PRJEB29588, sample SAMEA2154047) | human gut metagenome | biome: human gut; feature: human-associated habitat; material: faeces | place: Denmark | collected 2008/2010 ... | reverse complement strand
GCTTCTGGGTCACCTTGACGGCACCGGCATTGTTGATGACATAAACAAGGTTCAGCTTAGCTGAAACACCCGGCATGTCGTAAGCAGATTCTACAATCACCTGATTGTTCTCCGTGCGCTGTTTGAAAGAGGTCAGTTTGATTTCCGGATTCTTCCAAGCGATATATTTGCGTTGCAGATTGGCACCGTAGTCGTTGTCAACAGGCGCACGCCAGAAGTTTGGTTTTAAAGCCTCGCCGTCTTTAATCATATCCCGGCCATTCACTTCGTACTTAGTCAGATAACCGTTGTGCTTGTTGATTTCTACACGGAAAGCATCACCGGAGACGATGAGGTAGTTCCAATCGTTATCCTGTACTTGGGGAGCCGTCATCTCGATATTGCTCTGTTCGCAGTTCTTCAATTCCATGGAAGGAGCTTGGTAAGGATTGAGCGTCAACTGGTCTTTTGCCACTACATGTCCGGCGGAAAGCAATCCTTCACGGTTCTTCAGCTTATAGGAAACATTCAGCAACCACTCGGTGCATTGGCAAGTCTTGCCCAAGTCCAACTTGATTTTGGCTGTCTGTTGGGGAGCTACATTCAGATTATCCACACGACCGGTCCGTATCACCTTACCGCCTTTCAGTACCTCCCACTCCATATAATAGGCAGAAAGATCACGGAAGAAGTATTCATTGAACACATTGATTTCGCCGTTCTTCAAGTCGGCCGGAGTAGTCCAGATGTCCTGATAGATACGGCCTACCTCATACATGTGGGGATTGGGCACACGGTCGGGGCTGATAAGACCGTTATCGCAGAAGTTACCGTCGCTGGCATCAAAACGGTTAAAGTCACCGCCGTAGGCATAAATCATCTTACCGTTTTTTCCTGTCCAACGTACAGACTGATCAACAAAATCCCAAATAAAGCCACCTTGGAATTTGGAATATTTACGCACCAAATCCCAATATTCTTTAAAACCTCCTTGCGAGTTTCCCATCGCATGAGCATATTCGCACTGAATCAGGGGCTTTGTCATAGAATCATCCTCACTGTATTTCTTACATCCGTCATAGCCATAATACATCGGGCAATAGATGTCTGTCTTGCCTGTTTTACCGGCTTGTTCATATTGTACGGCACGGCTCGGGTCTTCAGCCTTTATCCAATCGTAGGCAGCTTCGAAATTAGCGCCATAGCCGGCTTCGTTGCCCAAAGACCAGAAAATGATGCTGGGATGATTGAAGCTACGCTGCACATTGCGCTGGTTACGCTCCATATGTGCTTTCCTATAGTCCTCACGTTTGGCAAGTGTCTCTTCCCCATAACCCATTCCGTGGGATTCGATATTGGCTTCGGCCACTACGTAAATACCATATTGGTCGCAGAGGTCGTACCAGAGATTATTGTCGGGATAGTGGCAGGTGCGCACGGCATTCAGGTTGAACTGCTTCATCACCTGAATATCCTGAATCATGCGTTCGCGAGAAATGACGTAACCACCGTCCGGATCCATCTCGTGGCGGTTGGCTCCCTTGAAGAGAACGGGCTGGCCGTTGACAAGTATCTGACTTCCTTTCAGCTCTATCTTTCGGAAGCCCACCTTTACGGGAATCACCTCACTGCTGCCTTGCAAAGTGGCACGTAGGGTATACAAGTAGGGCGTTTCCGCCGTCCACTTATGAGGATTCTCCACATTTATCAAGGCAGTAGCGTTACCTTTGGCGACAGCTGTAGCCACCTGTTTTCCGGCAGCGTCCAGCAGTTCAAGACTGATATTGCCGCCACCCTTCACATCAAGCTGTACTTTCAGGGAACCGTTCTTATAAGCAGTATCCAAATCGGGAGTGACACGGATGTCCTGAATGCGCTTCTTGTCACGGGCATACAAGTAGCAATCGCGCCCTACACCGCTATAACGGAAGAAGTCCTGGTCTTCCAGATACGTCCCGTCACACCAGCGGAATACCTGAAAGGCTATCAGATTCTTTTGTCCCGGCTTCAAGTAGGGTGTCAGGTTGAATTCAGCCTCCAGTTTGCTGTCCTCACTATAACCTACGTACTTGCCGTTTACCCACAAATACATATTGGAAGTCACGGAACCGAAATGAGCCATGATGTCCTTACTCTTCCAGTCGGCAGGTATTACAATCTCACGACGGTAGGAACCTACATTGTTATTCTCCGTTGGCACCTGCGGTGGATTGTTCTTGAACTGATTGCGCCAGGCATATCCGGTATTCACGTAGATAGGGTCGCCGAAACCGTTCAGTTCCCACATACCGGGAACGGCCATATCGCTCCATCCCTTGTCGTTGAACCCCACTTTCCAGAAATCCGTGGGACGGGCATCGGCATTCTTCACCCAGAAGAATTTCCAGATACCGTTCAGAGTCATGTAATTGGAAGAATGTTCTTTTGCTCCACGAGCCGCAGCATCTGCCGACTCATAGGCAAAATAGTTGGTGTGCATCGGAGCACGGTTCACGGCATTCACTTCAGGGTTTTGCCATTCAGTGAAGGACTGTGCGCTTGCGGCAATGGCAAAAGTCGCAAGCAGTCCGGTAATGAAATGTTTCTTCATGGTAAATAGTTTATAAAAATTAGCAACGGCATACAAGCAGAACCGGTATGCCGTCACAAAGATACGCCTATCCTATAATTAAAAGGAAGAATAATCGTTCAAAAAAGGCTGAATTTAATTCTTTAAATAAGTGTTCATAACTAGTTCACATAATTAAATTAGGTGACTAAATGGGAATTTATTTTGATTGAGTACTTATCCGCAAACGATAGACTCCGAACGAACGGGGCTGAAGCTCCAGGCTCAGAGAACGGGAAGCCACCTCCACCGGACGAATACGTGGAACAATAGCCTCCTGCTCCAGTGTATTCTTGGCTTTCCAGTCATCACTTTGCAAATAGGTGCAGGAACCCGAGACAAGCTGCCGCTTCTTCAATCCGCTGAACTCTATCTGTACCTTCTCCGATCTGCTGCCCGCATTGACAAGCTTCAGAATTACTTCTCCCGTAGGAGCATCCAGCACTGCCGATGCATAAAGGCTGTCCTGCCCCGTCACGGGTTTTCCGTCCATTTGCAGGTTCAGCACATCTGTTCCGGCATTCATACCGTACATCTGCTGTACGTAATAGTTGGGAGTCCGCATCATACGGAGATTGTCGAACCAAATCAAATCGGGATTCCACTGCCAGGCATCCACATGGGCAAACAACGGAGCATAGGTAGCCAGGCGCACCACATCAGCATTACGTTCCAGTCCCGTCATAAAAGCTGCTTCGGACAGTGCCGCCAAGAAATTATTGGCTTTCCCGGTGGGGTGGTCATGCGATGCATATTCACCGGCAAAGACTTTCGGTCCTTTACGGTCATAGTCATCATAGCGGGCAGCATTGGCAAAGAACCAGTCGGGAGCCATATAATAATGCTCGTCCACCAAATCCACCCCGATGCGTTTCATTTCGGGCCAGAGGTAATCGAACTTGTCCCCATCTGCACTCGGACCGGAAGAACCTACAATCTGCATATCGGGATATTCCGCACGGATGGCTTTCGTGAACACTTCCAGACGCTCGGGATAGACTTCCCCCCACTGTTCATTGCCGATGGCAATCATTTTCAGACCGAACGGTTCGGGATGTCCCATATCGGCACGCACCTTTCCCCACTTGGAGGTTGCAGCACCGTTGGCAAACTCGATGAGGTCGAGGGCATCCTGCACGTACGGGCCGAGTTCTCCAAGGGGAACCACTTCGTTGCTTTCGTATTGGCAGGACAGCCCGCAGCTCAGTACCGGCAGAGGCTCTGCACCGAGGTCTTCACTCAGCAGGAAATATTCGTAAAAGCCAAGTCCGTAACTCTGGAAATAATCCGGGAAAGCTTTATGCTTGAATGTATAGTTCCAGCGATTTTCGTTCAAAGGACGGTTCTCTACCGGACCCACGGAATTCTTCCATTGATAACGGGTGGCAAGGCTGTTGCCTTCGATGATACAACCGCCGGGAAAACGGAATACTCCGGGATTGAGGTCATAGAGGGCTTGTACCAAGTCGGCACGCAATCCATTCTCACGCTTCTTCCAAGTGTTCACCGGGAAGAGAGAGATGTGGTCCATATCTACCGTACCCTCCGTCTGCAACACAACACGCAGACGCGAGCGAACATCGGTAAAAGGAGCTTTCAGCACAGCCGTCAGCTTCTGCCATTCACTGCCTTTCACTTCCAGTTCCTTCTTCAGGAGATTCTCTCCGTTGGAATTCACCAGTTCGACGGAAAGCTTCATTGGTTTGGTATCCGGCGTACGGACATAGGCGGAGAAACGGTAATCTTCTCCTTTTTTCAGGCCGATGCCACGATAACCTTCATTATCCAGTCCGGCACGCAAAAGACAGCCGTCATTGGTAATGCGCACATAATGCGGATTGCGGTCGAAGCAGGGCCGCTCGTCCTGTACCGTCACCTCGCCAAAAGGTATCCACCCCACCAGCGGCTGCGGGAACTCAAAAGAGCGGTTCTTTACCAGTTCGGCATACAAACCACCGTCCGCACCGAAATTAATGTCTTCGAAGAAGATTCCATACATGGCAGGATTTATCCGAGCCGTCGGTTTTGATACATCAACAGTCATCACATGCTGTTGCGCCTGCATGCCAAGAACAACGAACAATGTCAATAGAAATAAAAGTCTTTTCATGGTTTTAATCTGTTTATAACGATAGCATAAGCTAAATTATGACGACATACTTACCTATTCTACATCAATCCTATTTACCGGCAACCATACATCCATCTTGCCCTCACCCCGGTGTGCCCATGCATAATAAGGTATCAGGGTCAGCGTCACATCTCTGGTTGCCAACTTTCCGGCAGCATCAAAACCAAGAGCCTGCACTTCTGTGGTAATTTCGTTGATGCCATACAGCAGTTCGGGCTTCTCCGTCACCTGGAATTTCGGATGACGGTTCAGGATGATATTCTGTATATTAAAATCATTATCGGCCCACTCGGCACAATAAACGATAGGACCACGCTCAACGGCCACCCGTCCACGGTCGGCAACCACTTTTTCATTGGCTTTCTCCAGTTTGATAAACTCATCAAATTCAATGGCTATCTTCTTGTCCTTGTTGTTTGTTGCGTATGGCTTGGGAGAACTTCTGACGAACTTGGGCGGTTCCTCATCATAAGGACCTCCATCCGGTGTTCCCATGCTTGCACAGGAATATACTACGATCATCAGCATCAACAAAGCAGGTAATTTATGTTTTTTCCAATTCATGTTCTTATTGGTTCAAGCTTAGCATTTCTTCTATATAATCACGCGTATTGCTCAATCTCGGCACTTTGTGCTGTCCGCCTAATTTGCCTTTTTCTTTCAGCCAATCGTGGAACAGATTAGGTCTCGCCACGATTATTTCCAACGGCTGCAAGGTAATGTTTTTATGGCGTTTAGCTTCGTAATCGGAGTTAATTTGTTGTAAAGAAGTGTCAAGAACCCGACTAAAATTCTCTAAAGAATCCGGCATAACGGCAAATTCTATCAGCCACTGATGACGGCACTTGGCATGTGCATCCATGAAAACAGGAGCAGCAGAATAATCAATAATCTGTGCACCGGTCGCCTCACAGGCTTTTGCCAACCCTTGTTCCGCATTATCCACCATCAACTCCTCACCAAATGCATTAATAAAGTGCTTGGTACGCCCTGTTATAACAAATTTATAGGGGTGTTTGTTGGTGAACTTCACGGTATCACCAATCATATAACGCCACAATCCGCAGGAAGTACTGATGACCATCGCATAATTTTTATTCAACTCCACATCTGTTAACGGAACAATATGAGGATTTTCAGTACCGACATCTTCCATCGGAATAAATTCATAAAATACCCCATAGTCAATCATCAGTAACATGGAAGGATCACTGAAATCATTTTGTAATCCGAAAAAACCTTCACTGGCATTGTATGTTTCCATATAATGCATCTTGTCGCTACGAATAAGCTGTTTATATTGTTCGCGATAAGGAGTAAAAGCAACCCCTCCATGAAAAAAAACTTCCAAATCAGGCCATACTTCCGCCAAATTATCCGTTCCCTTCACTTCCAGAATATGTTTCAGTACAGCCATCATCCATGACGGCACTCCTGAAAGATTGGTCACATTCTGATTCATTGTGGCACGAGTAATCCTTTCTACTTTTTCCTCGAAATCACTCAGCAACGCAATCTTTTTATCGGGCACCCGAATCAGATTGACCAACGGATTCACATTTTCAATCAATATGGCAGAAAGGTCTCCTACAAGACTTCGTTTCACATTATAGTTTGGTGCATGGCTTCCTCCAAGAATCAGACCTTTTCCAGAGAAAAAACGACTCTCAGGATTTTGTTGGAGATACAGCGCCACTGCATCCATACCACCCGCATAATGAATATCATGAAGTCCCTCCCTGCTGACAGGAATAAACTTACTTTTGTCATTAGTTGTTCCTGAAGATTTGGCAAACCACTGCACTTCTCCACGCCACAGGACATCTTTCTCTCCATGACGCATCCGTTCTACGTATGGCTTGATTTCTTCGTAAGTCTGTATAGGTACACGCTGGAAGTCTTGATATCTCTTTATGTCTTTATAGCCATATTTCAATCCCCACTCCGTATGGGCCGCATCCTTCATCAGCCGGCAAAACACTTTATGTTGGAGCGCCTCAGCCTGAGTTGCATACAAGGCTGTCGCTTTTTGTCTGGGCTTGAATAGCGTACTAATTAATCTGGTAGAATTCATTTGTCTTAGTATACGATTCGTTATATCTTGCAAAAATAGCTTATTTCTATATTATAATGGCTGATAACATTATTTTTTTTATAGTTTTCTACATTACTTTTATTTTTTGTTATCTTTACGGTCGCTTACAACTTAACATCAAAGGCTATGAAGATAGGAATATTGACATCAGGAGGAGACTGTCCAGGAATAAACGCCACAATTAGAGGAGTTTGCAAAACAGCGATAAATCATTACGGTATGGAAGTTTATGGAATTCATAGCGGATTCCGGGGACTGCTGGACAATGATGTAGAACCATTGACAGAAAAATCATTATCGGGCTTGTTAAATCTGGGAGGGACAATACTAGGCACTTCCAGAGAAAAGCCATTCAAGAAACGCCTGTCGGCAGCCTCGGAGGACAAACCGGCTTTGATGTTAAAGAATATCCATGATCTAGGTCTGGACTGTATCGTATGTATCGGCGGAAACGGAACCCAAAAGACCGCAGCCAAACTGGCCCAAGCAGGTGTGAACGTTGTTTCCGTACCTAAAACAATAGATAACGATGTTTGGGGAACAGACGTTTCATTCGGATTCGATTCTGCCGTAACCATTGCTACCGATGCCATTGACCGGCTGCATTCTACAGCCAGTTCACACCAACGTGTCATGGTTATTGAAGTGATGGGACATAAAGCTGGCTGGATTGCACTTTATTCCGGAATGGCGGGAGGCGGTGACGTGATTCTTATTCCGGAACTGTCTTATGATATTCATAATATAGGCAATACCATCATTGAACGCTTGAAAAAAGGGAAGCCCTATTCCATTGTTGTTGTCGCAGAAGGCATCAAAACCATGGACGGCAAAAAAGCCGCCGAATATATAGCCCAAGAAATAGAATATGAAACCGGATTTGAGACCCGTGAAACTGTACTGGGATATATCCAGCGTGGCGGCTCTCCTACTCCCTACGACCGTAATCTGGCCACTCGTATGGGTGGACATGCCACAGAACTGATTGCTTCCGGACAATTCGGACGAATGGTCTCTCTGCAAGGTGCGGAAATTGGCTCCATCCCTCTGAATGAAGTGGCTGGTAAATTAAAACTTGTCAATGAGAACCATGACCTGATTGTACAAGGCAAACGGATGGGAATCTGCTTCGGGTAAGAAGCAGATTCATTCCTTTTCCATATATTTGGATGGAGACACTCCGAATTGCTCGGTAAAATGCTTTCGGAGCGTACGTGTATCACTATATCCTACCATTTCGGCTATTTCCTGAATGGAATACCTGTTCTCCATAATAAGGGAGGCAGCCTTGCTCATCCGTACACTCCGAATCATATCAATAGCAGCCAGTTCGCTACGTTGCTTTATTTTTCTATAAAGGGTAGGCTGACTCATATTCAATTGCTCCGCCAACATTTTTACATTAAAGTTCTCATTCGCCAGATTAGCTTCTATGACATGAATAATTTGCTGTATAAAATCATCCGGAGCATTATTCCCATCCGTTTCCGGTTCACTTTCCTGCTGCTTCAACATCAACGTCTTTGTATATATCCTCTTCAGGCGTTCCCGCTGGAGTATCAGGTTCCGGACTTTTGCCTTCAATACCTCCGGATTGAAGGGTTTCATCATATAATCATCCACACCTATTTTTGAAGCCTGCAACACATCCGCATCCTCAGCCTTTGCCGTCAGCATCAAAATAGGGATATGTGCTGTCCGAGGCTGCTCACGCAATTCCCGGCAACAGGTAAACCCATCTTTTACAGGCATCATTATATCAGAAATAATCAAATCCGGAATTTTACTCATTGCCACATCAACCCCCTCTTCACCGTTTGCCGCCTCATATACGGCATAATCTTTACAGAATAAAGAACAGACATAATGCCGGATTTCCTCATTGTCCTCAATAACAAGAAGAGATGTTTTTTTATTCGAAGGCTTGTCTTCCTGCCCTTCCGCCTGCATTACCGGTAACGGAAGAGCATATTCCTCCATCTCCGGAGCACCAACAATCTCATACCGGTCCTCTGCAAAATGTGCATTTCCCTCAGGAATCAATAATGTGAAAGTGCTACCCTTTCCGAGAGTACTGTCCAAATTCACCGTGCCATGATGAAGATCCATCGTATTTTTAACAATACGCAAGCCTATGCCTACCTTATTAGAAAACAAAGGTGTATTTTCTCCGGTAATAAATGATTCAAAAATCCTCCCCCGTAACTCTTCCGGTATTCCTTTACCTGTATCCGATATGATTATACTGCAAAATGAATATCCATCTATCTCGATACGGTTCATCTTAAAAATCACCTTTCCATTCGGAGATGTATACTTAAACGCATTAGATAATAAATTACGGATAGCCGAACTTATTTTTTCCACGTCTATCCATAGCAAAAGTGGCTCATTCAGCGATTCAACCGTAAAGTTAATCCCTTCTGTTTCTGCCAGTTCATGAAAAGGATCGGTTATCTGCTTTGCCAATACCACTATATCGACTTTCGAAATCCGGAGTTTAATCATACCTGCTTCAATCTTCTGCACATAAAGCAAATGATCGACCAATGTCTGCAAAGAGGTTCCATTGCGATACATGGCAGCCAGTTTAGTATAGACGGTGTCTGAAGGGCGGACGGTTCCTAACAATTCCTGCAGGGGAGATAAGATTAAAGTTAAAGGTGTACGCAACTCGTGAGCTGCATTCGTAAAGAAATTCTCGCGTTCCATCCGAATCTGCTTCTCCTTGTCACGCTCTACAGTAGCAGCAAATATCTCATGTTCCAAGCGCAACTCGTGCTCCAACCTCTTTTGCCGTAATTTAATACGCTGCATAACCATATAAACTATTATCCCTCCCAGCACCATCATACAGAAGCGGAAAAAGAAAGTTTCACTCCAATGAGGCAAAATCTCTACTCTCAACGAGGTTATTTTACTGTCTCTTTCATCCGGATAAATATTTTTCACCTCAAAAACATATTCCCCGGCAGGAAGGTTAGCATACGAAACTTTTTCCCCTCCGTTGGCCACAAGCCAATCAGACTGATAAGGACGAAGCCTGTAACTATACTTCTGCTGGCTTTCAGAATAAGAAAGGTTATTGAACGTCAGCGCAAAGTCACGATTCGCATGATTCAACCGGACAAAAGGCGTATAGAAAATACTTTGTGAAAGAATGGTCTGCCCATTGACCTCTCTTCCTATCTCTACAGGTTTATTATTTACCTCCAATCCGGTAATCACGACAGATTCGGAAGTGGTAAACGCTTTAATGTCATCGGGGTTAAAATAAGTAAGATTTTTATTATTTCCCCAAAACAGGACATCCTCCCAATGCAGGACAGAACGGTTACTGCCCGCAATGTAATAATTATAAAACAAATGCTGATGACGGCTATAACGGGAAATACCTGAATTAGAGCCCAACCAGATTTGCCCGTCCGCATCCTCAGTCATGCAACCAATAAAGTTACTGCACAATCCATCCCGGGTAGTATATACATGAGTTATCGCATCCTGTCCGGGAGAGAAAACTGCCAGACCGGCCATGTATCCGACATACAGATTACCATCGGACGAAGCTAATAATGAACGAACGGAATTCTCAGCCATACCGTACTTCTTTTCATAGCCGGTCTGCAATTCATTTTCATTTATCACTTTACATATACCATAATTCGCAGTGCCCAGCCAAAGCGTATGATCATCGGTTTCAGCCATAGCACGAATATAAAGAGGAGACAAGTTCTGTAATCCGGATACTTTGAAATGTATCTTCTTACCCCTGTTCGTTTCACGGTCGAATAACCAAAGTCCTTTATGTGTACCAATCCAAAAACGGCCTTTGCTATCAAGAAATAAGGCCCAGACAGATGATTTGTTAAGGTCACCATCTTCCGTGATCAATCGCAATATCTTGAATGAGCGTTCTTTTTTATAATAACAGGTCAATGAACCATCTGAATTCCCAAACCATAAATTCCCTTTCTCATCTTTCAGACTGCACAACACTGTCTGTTGTTTTTTCACATCTTGATCTCCTACTTGAAAGAAGTCTATTTTTTCTGAAGTACCAAACGCTGTCCGGCTCCGCATAATTCCTTTATGGTATGTTGCCAACCAAAGATAATGATCGTCATCCGCTACAATAGAACAAATCTCATTATGCCTGTCCTGATAAAAACAATTATAAAACTGCATACGCAAATCCGACCAGATAACTCCTCCACCATCCGTACCAATCCACAGAATACCATGTGAATCGTAATAAGCCGCAATCATCCTCGTTTCAAGATTGCGGTACATCAAAGAAGAAGTGTTACTATAAACTTCTGTCAATATCTCGTCCTGATTATTTTTATCTATTGTCATCACCGTATATCCATTCCACGTTACGGCCAGATATTTATTCTCATTTAATCTAATAACACCGAAAACATCTGTATGAGAAAGTCTGTCGGATACCGGAGCCACATGATAAGTCAACTGCTTGATTTTCCCGGTTCGTTCATTGTAATAAATAACCCCATGAGCAATTGTAGAAATCCATATCCGACCATCATCATACAAAACAGAATTTACAGACAGACTACCGGTACGCCCCAGATCAATCACCCGAAAGGAATTCAGGTTTGTCGCATCCAGCAAGATAATTCTACCTTTTTCATCAATCAGGCAGATACTTTTTTTATCCGAAGAATAAGTGATGGCAACCAAAAGATTATCCTGGTTATTCCAGCCTGTATATTTTTCTTGAACCCGGAGCCGAAGCTCACCCTCTTTTGATGCGCACCGCTTCATTAAATGCAGCTCACTCCCGGAAATCACCCAAACCAACGAATCGTTCTTCTGCAACATCCCTCGAGATGGAATACCCTGTCCCGAAGAAGAAACCACAGACAAAAACCGTTCTTTTTTCAAATCAAATGCAGAAAAGACACCATTATCCACAAATGCCAGCACCCCGTCAAAAACCTCCTTTAAGTTTGAAATACTAGGATAACTCCTACTCCTTTCAAAATTTGTAATCCGCCTACCGTCATAACGGCTCAACCCGTTTCGGGTTCCAAACCAAACGAAGCCTTCTTTATCCTTATAAACAGCAGATACGGTATTGTCGGCCAATCCGTTTTGCATATTGAGCAGATGCACATCTTTGCTTAAAAAAGCATAGCACACATCCGGCAGCAATATACATACTCCAATTATAACCAGTGATAAGATTTTAAGGTTCATATTTAATTCATTACCTGTAGCAAAGGAATAAAATAAAAAAGAGATAACAACAAAGATTCACCAAAAAATATAGAGATGCATTAAACATGCATGCTGAATGAAATGAACGTGTATTAAGCCACTTCACTGATTAACATACATTTGCAATGTATTAACCTAATGTCTAATTAAAAAACAGAGAAGCATGAAAAAAATCTCAATTCTATTTTTGATATTGCTTTGCAACTGTACATTCCTGTACGCCCAGCAATTCAGCATCACCGGTGTAGTCACGGATAAAAAGCTCAAAGAGCCTATTATCGGTGCCAGTGTCATTGTCAAAGGGACAACCAATGGAACGGTGACTGACCTTGATGGAAATTTCACAATCCAAGTTTCAAAAGAAAATGTGTTGGTTATCTCTTTTATCGGATACATCACACAAGAAATTAAAGTCAATGAAAACCAAACTTCGTATAACATTCAAATGTCTGAAGACACACAAACGTTGGATGAGGTTGTCGTAGTCGGTTTCGGTACACAAAGAAAAGCTAATCTGACAGACGCTGTAGCTACAGTAGATACTAAAGTACTCGATTCCCGTCCCGTCACTAACTTAGGCCAATCATTACAAGGTACTGTTCCTGGTTTAAATTTATCTGTTGGAGGCTTAGGAGGACAATTAGGACAAACTATGGATGTGAACATCCGTGGTACAGGTACTATTTCTACAGGTTCTAAAGCTGCTACGTTAGTTTTAATTGACGGTATAGAAGGCAATATGAACAATCTGAATCCGGATGATGTAGAGTCTATCTCCGTATTAAAAGATGCAGCCGCCAGTTCTATTTATGGTTCACGTGCAGCATTCGGCGTGATTTTGATTACTACTAAAAAAGGTAAAGCAGGAAAAGCCAGTATCTCTTATTCCGGAAATGCCCGTTATGCCGGTCCTAACCATTTGCCGAATTTAATGAACTCCTACCAATTCGCTAACTATTTTAACGAAGGTAGTATTAACGGAGGAGGAAAAGCTATTTTTGATGAAGATACCATGGAACGTATCCAGCAATACATGAATGGTGAAATTACAACCAGCACTATTGCCAATGCAAATGGTAACTGGCAATTCCATGAAAAAGCCAATGACAATGTTAACTGGTACAAAACCCACTACAAATGGGCATGGTCTCAAGAGCATAACCTGAATATCAACGGAGGCAGTGATAAAAGCCAATATTATGTATCAACCAACTATCTGGATCAAGACGGTAATCTGCGTTACGGAAATGATTCCTATGAACGTATTTCAACCAATGCAAAATTTAATGCACAACCTTTTAAATGGTTGGATATAGAAGTTAATACTAAATATGTTTATACCAAATTAGACAACCCTCTTTATAGCGACATGAATGGACTGTTCTATCATGATGTAGTACGCATGTGGCCTACAATGCCGTTTAAAGATCCTAACGGCTACTATATGCGCAATGGAAAATTAGGACAACTTACGAATGGAAGTCGTTCCATTACCAGTAATAATAACGTTTATCTGCAAGGACAACTTGTTTTTCATCCTTTGAAAAACTGGAATATATATGCAAATGTAGGGTTACGCTTGATTGATCAAGTACAAAGACAGAATCTGAATAAAGTATATGAACACAATGTAGTCGGAGAAGCATTAGAACTGGCATACGGTGGAGAATACGCAGTAGGACAAACCGGAGCTATGCAATATTGGACTAAAGCCAATCATTTGACAACCAGCTTGTATAGTGATTATTCTTTTTCATTCGACGAACATCAATTCAAAGTAATGGCAGGCGTTAATACAGAAAAATACAACAACCGTTATCTTTCTGTAAAACGTATGGATCTCATTACTGAATCAGTACCCGAAATCGGCACTGCAACAGGCGAAGATAAAATTAATGAAGCCAGTGCTTACACTTGGGCTACAGCGGGTTTCTTTGGACGTATTAACTATGATTATTCCAATAAATATTTTATTGCTGGTAACTTACGCTATGACGGTTCTTCTCGTTTCCTCCGAAAAGACCGTTGGGGACTGTTCGGTTCGTTTTCTTTAGGCTGGAATATGGCGGCCGAAGATTTTTTCCCGGTAGATGAAAATATTATCAACCAATTAAAGCCTCGTGTATCCTGGGGTACACTAGGTAATCAAAATACGAATTCTTATTATCCCATGTATTTATTGCAAACAGTCAAGCCCAATGGAGGAAGCTGGCTAATGGGAGACTCTAAACCAACTGTTGCCGGTATGCCTGGAACAATTAGCAGTTCATTGACTTGGGAAACAGTACAATCCTTAAATATTGGTTTTGATTTAGGAATGTTCAGAAATCGACTTAACATAAATTTCGATTATTTTATCCGTAAGACATTGGATATGGTCGGTCCGGCTTCTGAAGTTGCTTCTATCTATGGCATCGGTATGCCGGCAAGCAATAACACAGACTTACGCACCAAAGGATGGGAAGTAGCCGCCAGTTGGCGTGACAGAATAGGACAAGTTAATTATAATATAGGCTTCAACATGGCAGATTCCCGCTCATTTGTCGACAAGTATCCCAACGAATCCAAATCACTCAACACCTATTATAAAGATCAGGAATTAGGAGCCATTTGGGGATATGTAACTCATGGAATAGCTAAAAGCCAATCGGAAATGGACGAATGGACAAAAGATAACAACCCTTCATGGGGCTCAGGCTGGGGCGAAGGTGATATTATGTTCGAAGACCTTAATGGAGATAAAGTAATCAACGAAGGAGCTAATACAGTAGACGATCCGGGAGACCGCAAAATTATTGGTAACTCCACCCCACGTTTCAGATTTGGCTTAGATTTAGGAGTTGAATGGAAAGGTATCGACTTTAGTATGTTCTGGCAAGGAGTCGCAAAACGCGATTTATGGCTGGATGGTCTCATGTTTTGGGGAATCTCGGGAGGAGAATGGCAATCAACCGGCTTAAAAGAGCATTTGGATTATTATCGCCCAGAAAATACAACTTCTGTATTTGGTCCCAATACCAATGCTTATTTTCCCAAAATGTATATGAGCAAAGATATGAATCAAAAAGTACAAACGCGTTACTTGCAAAACGGCGCCTATGCCCGTTTAAAAAATATCCAACTAGGATATACTTTCCCGACACAAATCATCAACAAACTACATATGCAGAAATTACGTGTATATGTCAGTGCCGAGAATGTATTGACTATCACTAGCCTACCTAGCGGTTTTGACCCAGAAACAACTTATTCAAGTTATTCTGATGGGAATTCCGGAAAAACTTATCCGCTACAAACAACTATATCTTTTGGACTACATGCAACATTCTAAATAATAAAACATATGAAAAAGATTCTATTATATACATTCATAGCCGCTGCAAGTGCTCTTGCGACCTCATGCAATGATTATCTGGATTGCGAACCTATCACTTCTGTCAGCACCAATGTCTATCTTTATTCCGAAACAGACCTGGCTGCTTATACTGCCAAATTTTATAATGACAGTGAAGACGAAAAAGATGACGAATATGGCAATATTCTTCCATCTCATGGTTCTGCCACTTATAATTTAGGATTATTCCAAAAAGATAATGGAACAGACGATCAAACCGCAGACTCACCAAGTAAACTTTTCGTAAAAGGACAGTACCATGTCGGTGATGATGACTTATGGCATAAATATTTCCGTAAGATACGTGCAGCTAATTATTTTATTCAAACAGTTACCGAACGATATACCAACAGAGAAATATCCGGTAATGACGCAAATATCAAACACTATATTGGCGAGGTATATTTCTTCCGTGCTTATATTTATCTCACAGCATTGCAGAATCTAGGTGATTTTCCTATTCTGACTGAAATATTACCGGATGATTACAACGCCATACGTGAAGCTTCCAAACGGCGTCCACGCAATGAAGTCGCACGCTTTATCTTATCTGATTTAGATAAAGCCTACGAATATATGCTTCCCACTGCTCCCGTAAGCAATCGGTTAAACAAAGACTGCGCTGCATTAGTAAAAAGTCGCGCTGCCCTGTTTGAAGCAACATGGGAAAAATATCATAAAGGAAGTGCATTTGTTCCTGGTGGTCCCGGATGGCCTGGTGCTTCAATGGATTATTTAAAAGATTTTAGCATTGACATTGACTCTGAAATTAAATATTTTTTACAACAGGCCATAGAAGCAGCTGATATCGTAGCTCAAGGACACAATTTGCACGGAAATTATGCCTCGTTATTCAATTCTATTGATTTAAGCGGAATAAATGAAATTTTATTATGGCGTAAATATAGTGTCAACTCAGATGCCACTTCTTTCCACTTTGTTGTAAGCTATTTACAACGCAATGGCGGAGGTAACACAGGTTATACGCGCTCCATGGTAGATTCTTATCTGATGGCTGACGGCCTACCTATTTATGCCAGTACCAGTTATCAAGGAGACGATACATACGAACATATCTTTACCGACAGAGACGGACGCATGAGACAGACGATTTTAAAAACCGGAGATCTGTTATCCGACAATCCCAATTTTGCTACTTGGATAAAGAAGAATGATGGATACGGCTACTTTTACCGCCCTGAAATTTTCGAGGCCCAAAAAGAAAATAGTAATCCGACCGGATACTGTCTGCGCAAAGGATTGAATACATCCGGAGATATGCAGTCAACAAAAGAATCCTATACAGGATGCCCAATCTTCCGTGCAGCAGAAGCCTACCTGAATTATATAGAAGCTTACTACGAATTAAACGGTAATCTAGGTGGCAACTGCGATAAATACTGGAAAGCTCTTCGTACACGTGCCGGTATGAGTACAGACTATCAAAAGACCATAAACAATACAGACATAAGTAAAGAAAAGCAAGATTGGGGAAGTTATTCTGCCGGTCAACAAATAAACACAACTCTGTACAACATCCGTCGTGAACGACGTGTCGAGTTGGTATCAGAAGGATTCCGTATGGCAGACTTAAAACGTTGGCGCGCTTTGGATCAAGTAAAAGATGTGCATGTGCAAGGATTTAATTTTTGGGATAGCATGTATCAACTGTATACAAACCCTCAAGCCGAAGACGCTGTAACCCCAATTCCCCAAATAACACTTTTAGAATATGGCGTAACAGACAAGACAGCCAATATTTCAGCAAAATCCGACCCATATGCAGAAGGAAAATATTTATTACCTTATCGTAAAAATGCTGCTAATATTGGTTTCAGTGGACTAAATTGGAATACAAGCAAATACCTGTATCCTATTAGTAACAAGCAATTCCGCCTGACTACCGCTGTTCCAGGTTCTAATGAATATGAAAGTTCTACCATTTATCAAAACCCCGGATGGAGCAGAAATGATGGAACTTTACCTGAAGGTGAATAAGCTTTCAAAACAATAACAAGCATTTATGGGAAGGAAAAGGAAAGTTTCCGAAAAGTTTTCCTACCTTCCCATAACATATTCACATTATATGAATATCTTTGTTTTAATGATGAAGTTTTGCTGATGCTATTTATCAACGCTTAAAATAAGAGCTTTTTAAATTAAGTTTTTGACAATTACACAATAAAACACAATCAGTCAGGAATGATGAAACCTCTATTAACCCTTTGCAGATTATGAAGAAAAGACTTAATATTTTCTTGCTGGCATTCCCTTTGTGTCCAGTATTCCAGATTCAAGCTCAAGAAAAACCTAACCTGGTCTTCATCATGGCAGATCAATGGAG
>ERZ780141.1024-NODE-1024-length-17798-cov-13.563997_pt1 | contig 17798 bp, 15 predicted proteins | sample MGYA00433080_ERZ780141 | MGnify/ENA primary metagenome ERZ780141 (study PRJEB29588, sample SAMEA2154047) | human gut metagenome | biome: human gut; feature: human-associated habitat; material: faeces | place: Denmark | collected 2008/2010 ... | reverse complement strand
CGCTCATCCCGTCAGGCTGTCGCCTGCCACCCATTCACAAGGCCATGGGCGGCCATGCCTCCAGAGGCATCACCCCCGCCGGGTCTTTTGCCTGCACATGGATTATCGGTAAACTATTTTCAGGACGATACATTTGACGTGGCGCGTAAATAGCTGAATGTTAGATATTTCGTCATTTTCAGAGTGTGCAAAAAGATAACTCTGAAAACGGCTAATCTGTTATGAAACAGAGATTTATGCTCCACGCATTCTGTGTCATGTCTTCGGCCGCGCCTTGTGCGATGTGTAATGGTTATGGTAGCGGAGCACTCACAATCTCGCGACTTCTTCTTCGACTTGGTGTTCGTGTCAGGAGTGTTTGGAAAATATGCGAAGAAGTCGAAACTGGTTGTGTGGCTGGTTTAGGGTATTATTCTTTAGATAGAGTTCCAGTGATACTAACGCCTCTTGTGCTATTTGACGGACAGATGGATATATCGGGGTGTTCTCAAAACAGACATCTGAACCATTTACTATCAGATGCAATGCTTGCGTATCACGGTACTCATTGTAAAACATTTCCTCAATTCTCTTGTCTTGAAGATTGTTTTCATAATGAGCTCCTCCATCTTTGTTCGCTAAGATGGTAAACAATTGGTATCGTGATAAATGCCAATTCTGTTCTTCTCCCCAATTCCTGCCTTTCAATACCTCGAATATGTTGGAGTCCAGCCAGTCCTTTGTGGAGAGAAATCTATTTTGACTGATGCACCTTTGTTCGTAATCTGAATATAAGGAGGATTTACGGAGAGGGGAGAATGTGTATCTGACTCCACCATTATCGGAATTGTTGATCTCCTTACAGAGCAGCCCGCAATAAATATGTGTGGCGACTTGTATGTTTTTGTTCGAGACGTTATCCCCTACAGCAAAGAAGGAGATGGTTCCTCTTTGGGCCGTCGTGTCCAGGAATTTAACTTTATCGCGCAATCCGCATTGGGTCAGGACTGAAAGACTTCTTCCATTCGGACTATCGTGCAGCAATGTCCGCAATGCGACTGCGATATCCATTGCGACGCACATTCCGTTATCGTATGATTTGCACAGGTCGTGTAATCTGTGGAGTTGCTCTATGAGTGCTGTCTGAGGTGTTCGTTCGGGTTTCATATAAAGTGTATAGTATGTGAGTTTCAGCTGAATTGTTCAGTTTGTCGTATGAGATGTATGCGGTTGCCCCAATGAGGTAGAGTTTTGTCAGTTCAATGAATATGTTTAGGACTGGTCCGAGTTGATTTCAATTATGGTGTATTTGAAATGGAAGTCCTCACCATTTGCCTCGCCTTCCATATTGAAATTTGAGTAATCTCCCCAGTTTATGGTATAATCATGATTTAGATTGAAAGGTTCCAATCTTTTCTGCCAGGCAGGTCGGTTATCTGATGGTGTGCCCCAATCGAGTGTCGCGCCCGCGACAATTTTCCTCTCTTCATAAATTCTAAAGTCTCTGAAGATAGTGGTGTCTGTGGAAGTATTGGGGCTATCCCAATACAAGTGGTCATTTGTAAGCATAATAGCAAATCCTTTTCCGAAGTTGTCGCCAAGTGATTCTGAGAGCTGCTCGATTCTCTTCACATCCTTAAGATACAGATAGCAACCAATGTCGCTGGCGCCGTGCTGTTTTAGCTTATATTCTTCAGAACCATCTGTGATAGTGCATTTGAGTGTCTTGTATTTCAGCTCTATAGGATATATTATCTTGTCGATCTCTACCCAGATGTCAATATAAGCATCTCCTGATTTCTTTCCATTATCCCTTTTTTCAAGTGCATCAACCCTTCGCTCAAGCCTCACATTTATGGTGCTTTGCGGGTTGCTTTCTTTTTGGAACATTTCTTTTAATTTCCAAGCAAATGCGAACTGGAAGTCTGCTTCAGACCAAAATGCTTTTCGTTCTTTCGCCAGGGCGAGTAGAACGGTTTCAATGAATTGCTTAGTCATGCCTATATATTTTTTAATTGTCTCGGCGATACACCTTTTGTACCGCCGAGACGAAAACTGACCATGTGTCACCAATAGTATGTGAGGCTCGGTGCTATTGGTTTATGGATTTGAATTACAAATTATAAGTTACTGAAACTTTTTGAACTCTTCTGTGCCCTGACGTTCCGCCTACAGTAAACTTGATGCTATTTGATTCGCCTGTCCAAGTTCCATTTAAGTAAGTTTCAGAATCTGTTGTTATAGTATTATTGTTTTCTCCAGTGGCGAAAGTAAGCTCAACCTTAACAATCATTTTTGAAGACGAAACTGTCATTGTGTTCCCGCCATAAAGGCGTACTGCCGTTCCGTTAGTGTAATATTTAGGAGAATTATTATTCGAGCCTTTATTAAAAATAAGGGAAACAGGATCTGACGATACTTCTTTTATTTCCTGTTCATTTTTGAAATTCTGTTTTGACAAATCAATTACTACTGTAGTTGGACCCGTCGGGTTCTTTTCAGTTACTGTCAAAACGTAACTAGCGGAAGCCGTCTCATACACTTCGGACTCTTCTGCTGTAGCTGTGATTGTCGCTGTTCCTACGGCATTGATTGTTACCTTTTCTGTTATAGGATCTATGGTTATGGCATCTTGTGCGACTCCTTCGCCAAGAGTGATGGAGTATGAAACCGGTGTTTTAGCTCCGTTGACCACTGGCGATACGAATGAATCTTTATCTGCAAGCAAAACAGAATAAGAGCCTTTTTCGAATGATAGGTTCTGAGTCTGCTTATTGACGGTAAGTGTATATTTCGCTGTGGCAGTTTTATATTCTTCGCTTTCTTCAGCAGTTGCTGTAATTTCAGTCTTGCCTGCGGACAGAATGGTAACTTTTCCCGAAGTGGCATCTACCGTTGCGACTTTTTCATCGGAAGAAGAGTAAGTTACTGTGGTCTTATTTCCGCTCAAGATAGGTTCTGTAAAAGTGTCATTAATATAGCACTCGACAGAAGTTTTGCTGAACGAAATCTGCTGGGTGTGTTGTACAACAGGTTTGTTGCCATAATAAACCATGACTTCGTCAAGGAAGAAACGATTGTTGGATGCCTGACTTGCAGCAAATGTAAGGGTTGTCGTTTCTGTGGCTCCGCTGATAGTGCAGGTATAATCAGTCCATTGGCCCTTTTTCAGGGTAATTGTTGACGGCTCAACTGTTCCGCCGTTATTTGCTGTGACTTTGATTGTGGTGTTTTCGTCATTTCTATCCCATGCGCCAGCTTTGAAAGAAAGTTTAGCCGTTGATGTGTTAATTCCGAGCGCTGGAGTTGTGGCCTTTCCTGCCTTGTTTCCTGCGCCTAATTTTGCGCATTTATTAGCGCTTTTCTCATTTTCAAAGACCCAGGATGGATTATCTAGATTTTCTTTTGATAGAGTATTGCTAGCTATAGATCCGCTCCATTTCCCATCATTGCCACCTGTTCCGTCACAAGAGTCAAAGGACTCACAGAAGAATGTGACATTTTTGTTTTCTGTCCAGGTTACCTTGTCTTTATGAATCTTGTAGAGCTTTCCAGCCGCGAAATTGCCTCCCTTATTTTTGTTCAGTGTGAGGGTGTGGTTGGCGGTTTTTACCTCTAAAGACATTGAAGTGTATGTCGTCGGGAGGACATTGAACCAGAGCTGGAAGTCGGATGCTTTAGGGGCGGTGCCTTCTTCGAAGGTGATGGTGATTTCGCTCAGATCATTTGTTGAAAGGTCGAAGCCGTCAGTATGATCCAAAAGCATTACTAAAGAACTTGCGATATTGCCATCGGTCACTGAGAGTTTCGCAGATACAACTTCCTCATCAAGTGTACTTGTAAGGTGGAAATATGCAATAGCTGTCTGACGAGTCATCTCGAAGACGATATTCTTTCCGTCAGCGGTCTTTCCGGCATCAGCATTAACTTCAATTGCGCCGCCTTTCATCAAGTCGTACTTGCTGTTATAGGCATTTCCTTTCTGTGTACGAGTGGAGCCGAAGTCAACTTTGCTTTCTGTGTTAGGAGCTGGATACACAACATTATAATCCCACATTCCGGTATATTCAGGCATTGTTGTCTCAAAATGATCTGTGGACCAAGATGCTGAAACGGTACCTTTAGTTCCTGCAGTTCCATTGTCATTAGAGTACTTCACGCTCAACTCGTCCCCATTCTCCCAGGCGGAGGTGAAGAGTGTTTCTTGTTCGTTCGGGGTGAGTGTGGCTTTGGTGGCGCCTTCGATTCCGGCGGTGGCACCGAAGTGTACGGTTACGAGATTGTCCTTAGGGGTTTCTACTGGGGCAACTTCTTTAGCACAAGATGCTAATCCCAATGCGGCGACTGCGGCTGCAAAGAATAGTTTGATGTAATGTTTCATAACGCTATCTTTTTTTATCGCCAGTCATCAGATTGATCTTGGACATCATCAATGTCTTGAAGCCCTTGTGAGTTATAACGAGTGCTAGTCGTCATCACACTTTCCGTCTCTACGAAAAGCACCTGGAGAGTCGGGCGCTCGTAGGTCTTCTGATTGTTTTTCGTCATGATAAATTGTTAGTTTAATGCGTTTATAATTTGTTGTTTATTCGTCCTTTCCGAAGGCGGCATCGCGCCGCGCACACTATAATTTCACAAAGGGACATAAACATTCCGGAATTCCTTATATTTATATTGAAAATCTTGTAATTGCGCTGTCGGCGCATCTGCTGTCATATCATCCTCCCTCTTGCCGGGCAAAGATTTGCCAGAAGGGCTGTACGTAATCAAAAAATTCGTATATTTGCCAAAATATATTTATTCACAATGCAGTTCGTAAATACAGAAATCCCAGAAGGACTTACCTTCGATGACGTTTTGCTCGTTCCTGCACGCTCCGAGGTCTTGCCGAGAGCTGTAGATGTTTCCACTAAGTTCACTAGAGATATTTCTCTCTGCACTCCTATCGTGTCTTCCGCAATGGACACTGTTACAGAGGCTGAACTCGCTATTGCAATGGCTCGTGCCGGCGGTATCGGTGTAATTCACAAGAACATGACCATCGACCAGCAGTGTGAGCAGGTCCGCCGTGTGAAAAGGGCGGAGAACGGTATGATTTACGACCCGGTCACCATCAGTCCTGAAGCTACTGTCGGTGACGCATTGGCATTGATGGCCAAGCACCATATCGGAGGCATCCCTGTCGTGGACAATGCGGGAAGGCTCATCGGAATCGTCACGAACCGTGACCTCCGTTTCCAGGACAACAAACGATTGCCGATTTCCGAAATCATGACCCGCGAGAACCTGATCACCGCGAAAAAGGGCATCAGCCTGCAGGAAGCCACCGGAATCCTGCGCAAGAGCAAGGTCGAGAAACTCCCTGTAGTGGACGATGACAACAAGCTTGTCGGACTCATCACCTACAAGGACCTCATGAAAATCAAGGACAATCCTATCGCTTCCAAAGATTCGAAGGGCCGTCTTCTCGTGGCAGCTGCAGTTGGCGTGAAGTCAGATACCCTCGACAGAATCGAGATGCTCGTGAGTGCAGGTGCTGACGCTGTGGTAATCGACACTGCGCACGGACATTCAGTCGGCGTGCTCGAAGTCATTGCCAAGGCTTGTGAAGCATTCAAGAACAGAGATATACAAATCGTTGCCGGCAACGTCGCTACCGGAGAAGGTGCAAAGGCATTGGCGGATGCCGGTGTAAGTGCCGTGAAGGTAGGCATTGGCCCTGGCTCGATTTGTACTACGCGAATCATCGCGGGCGTCGGTATGCCGCAGTTGACGGCGGTGATGCTGGCGTCGAAAGCGCTTGAGGGAACGGGCGTTCCTGTCATTGCCGACGGTGGTATCCGCTACTCAGGCGATATCGCGAAGGCATTGGCCGCAGGCGCAAGCACCATTATGGCGGGCTCGCTTTTTGCCGGCACGGAGGAGTCTCCTGGCGAGACTATCATCCTGAACGGCAGGAAGTTCAAGGCCTACAGAGGCATGGGTTCGCTCGAAGCGATGGAGCATGGCTCGAAGGACAGATATTTCCAGGATATGGAAGAGGATGTGAAGAAACTCGTGCCGGAGGGAATCGTGGCGCAGGTGCCTTTCAAGGGTACTGTATCCGAGGTAGTATATCAGCTTGTGGGCGGTTTGCGTGCAGGTATGGGCTATGTCGGAGCGAAGGATATCGCATCGTTGCGTAACGCCAAGTTCGTCCGCATTACCAATGCAGGTTACCTGGAGAGCCATCCGCATGATGTGACAATCACCAAGGAATCACCTAATTATTCAAGATAGAATTGACCGGAAACAGACTTTTGAATATTTTCGGCGTTTGCCTTTTAGTAATCGTCTTGCCGTGGCTGAATTCGTGCAAGACGATTACGTCGTTTGTTCATGACGGGCGCGTGGTGGCCAAAATCGGCAATCACAAGCTGTATGCGTCGGACCTGAATGCGTATATTCCGGATTCGGCGAGCCCGGAGGACAGTACGCGGCTGGCGCTCCAATATATCAATTCGTGGGCGTCGGACATGGCGTTCATTGATGTGGCCGAGAAGGAATTGTCGAAAAGCGAGAAGAACGTGGACAAGGAGCTGGAGGACTACAGGCGGTCGCTGCTGAAGTACCGTTATGAGCAGAAGTATGTGAACCAGAGGCTTGACACGGCTGTGACGGATGCGCAGATAGAGAAATACTATGAGGCGCATATCGAGACGTTCAAGCTGTCGCTGCCGATAGCGAAGGCGCGTTTCCTGTCGATTTCCTCGGATTCCCCGAATCTGGAGATCATCAAGAAGAAAATGAAGTCGGACAAGCCTGAGGACCAGATGGAGGCGGACAGTGTCGCGTCCTATTCGGCGTTCAGGTACACGGATTTCGGCGGCAAGTGGATAGACCTCGTGCGACTGTCCCGGGAGTTCGGAACTGACTATGGTACAGTGTTTTCAATGATGAAGGACGGGGTGGTGGAGATTCCGGATGATAACGGGAACCTGAACATCGCCTATATCGGGAGCTTGAAGAAGGCCGGCGAGACCGGTCCGGTGGAATATTATCGCGAAAGAATCAAGGACATCATACTCAGCACCAGAAAACAGACGTTGCTGAGCGGTTTGGAACGGGACTTGATAGAGAATGCGCGCAATCAGGAAAATTTCGTCATCTATTGATGGGGTTGGACCAATAATGAATATCGAAGAAACATGAAAAATATTCTGAAACTGACAGTATCTGTAATGGCGCTCGTCCTGCCGGTATGCGGCTTTGCGCAGACGTACCCTAACGGGCTCATTGACAAGACTATAGCCGTGGTCGGTAACGAGATGATCTCGCTGTCCCAGCTGGAACAGGAGATATTGTATATGCGTATGCAGGGCATGTATTCCGACAAGAACATGCGTTGCGAGCAGCTGGAGCGCATGATGGATTCCAAGCTGTTCCTCATGCAGGCGAGAATCGACTCCCTTTCGGTGAACCAGGAGATGGTGAACAGCTCCCTGGAACAGAGAATGGCACAGATTCAGACGAATTTCGGTGGCGATGACGAGGTGGAGAAGTTCTATGGCAAGCCGATTTACAAGCTTCGTCAGGAATGGAGGCAGCAGCTGGAGGATATGACGCTTACCCAGCAGATGCAGCAGCAGATCGCATCGTCGATTCCGGAGCTTACGCCTCATGATGTGAAGAAGTATATTTCCGAGACGGATCCTGAGGACCTGCCGATGGTGCCGATCAAGTACCAGCTCAGCCAGATTTGCATCTATCCGGACCGTGAGAATGCGAATCTTGCTGTGAAAGAGAAGCTTCTGAGCATCCGTGAGAGAATTATCAATGGGGAGAAATTCTCGACATTGGCCCGTATTTATTCCGAGGACCCGGGTAGCGCGAGAAAGGGCGGTGAGCTCGGAATGGCGTCCAAGTCCATTTTCTGGCCGGCGTTTTCCGATGCGGCAATGTCTCTGAAACCTGGTGTTATTTCGCAGATTGTCGAGACTCCCGACGGATTCCATATCATAGAGGTGCTGGAGAAGAAAGGTGACATGTTCAATGCTCGTCACATCCTCATAAAGCCTTCATACACAGACCAGGACAGGCAGAAAGCATTCGCTACTCTCGATTCGTTGAGGACGGAGATTCAGAATGACGCTGTGACGTTCGAGCTTGCTGCGAAGTTCTATTCTCAGGACGCGCAGACGAAGACCAACGGCGGTCAGATGGCTGACCCTAATACCGGTTCTTCGTATTTCGAGATTGACCAGCTGAAGCCTCAGGACTATGCTGCTATCAAGGATTTGAAGGAGGGCGAGATTTCGGAGCCGGTGGAGTCCAAGGACAATGAGGGCCGCGACGGCAATACCGTATATAAGATTATCCGCGTCGACAAGATTATTCCGGCGCATACCGCTTCTTTCGACAATGATTACAGCGACTTGCTCGAAGAGGCACGTGCCAAGGAGCAGAATGCAGCCATCGACGAATTCATTGACGGTAAGATAAAAACTACATATATAGTCATTGACCCTCTCTTCAAGAATTGCGAGTTCTCACGCGACGGCTGGAACAAGGTCGCAAAAGAGGGCACATCTGAGAAATAATCATGACTTTTCGCAGAAGTCTCATAGCGGGATTGATATTTCTGTCAATGTTTTTCCGCCTGTCTGCCCAGGAAAAAGGCAGTCAGGTGGATTCTCTTGTACGCCTGTTGAGCGCGCAGTCCATGGAATTGATAGAAAAGGACGGGGTGGATTACCGTAAGGTTACGGGGCCGGCGCGTTTCCTGCACAATGACACTTTTCTCATTTGCGATACCGCGCTCTGGAATGTGCGGACCAATGAAATTTTCGCTATCAGCAATGTGAAAATCCTTCAGGATCAGACGGTTCTGACCGGTGACAAGCTTACCTATTATGTGGACCGTGACCTGGCCGAGTTCCGCGGTTCGCTGGTGCAGCTGGAGGACAAGGACCACAATGTTCTCCGTACGGAATTCCTTGACTACAATACGCGTGACAGTGTCGCGATATTTTTCAACGGCGGTTCCATGAAGGATGCCGAAGGTCAGGTAATCGAAAGTCGCACAGGTACTTACGATTCGAAGGCGAAGACGTTCACATTTTCCGACAATGTCAATATGTTCACGGATTCCGTGTTCGTGAAGACGACGAATCTCGTATATGATTCTGCCCGGAACAAGGCATCTTTCGGTTTCGGTACCGATGCCTGGAGCGAGGATAACATGTTGTCTTCCAATGCCGGATGGTATGACCGCAACAGGGAGATTTTCCTTTTCTGCCTGGATGTCCATGGTATGAGCGACACGCAGGAGGGATGGGCGGATTCATTGTTCTACTATCGTCCTACCGGCGATATTGAACTTCTTGGCAATGCGCAGGTTACGGATACGACGAGGGATATGTCGGCTGTCGCCGGAAGGATGCTGTATACGGATTCATTGTCCCGACTGGTCATGACGCGCGAGCCGGCTGTCATCGGGGTGGTGAAGTCGGAAACCGCGCCGCCTGATTCGGTGTATTTCGGTGCGGATTCGATTGTGGCTCAGTCTCTTATGATGTTCCAGATAGAGGATGCCGTGAAGAGTGCCGCCAAGTCTCGTCTTGAGGACTTGTCTGTGGATGCTGTCCAGAATTATCGCCAGAAAGCGGCGAAGGAGGCGGCTGAGGCTGCGGCAAAGGCTGCAGAGAATGATCCGAACAGGCCGAAGGGAGGCAAGAAAGGTGGTGCGGACAAGGTGGAGGGTGATGTGAAGGCGCCGAAAGGGGGTGCCGTGGACAAGGGCATTGACCCGAATGCTGCGGCCGCAGGGCAGGACTCGAAGCCGGCGGGAACGGATTCATTGACGACGGGCTTGGATTCATTGGCTGTCGGGTCGGATTCTCTTGCGTCAGCAACGGATTCGCTCGCGGTTCAGACGGATAGTATTCCGGAGCCGCTGGATTCCACGAAAATCAGTTTCATCACCGCTGTAAAGAATGTAAAGCTTTATAAATCAGATATTCAGATTGCATGCGATTCTCTGGCTTACAATGACTTGGATTCATTGGTGAGGATGTATGAGAGGCCGATCGTGTGGAACGAGTCTAACAGGCAGTATTCGGCGGACAGTCTTTTCGCTGTTCTGAAAAACCAGTCGCTGCAGAAGGCGAGTCTGATGTCCAATGCGTTCATTGCCATCAAGGAAGATACGTTGTGCTACGACCAGATCCGCGCTACGGAGATGCTCGCTTATTTCGACACTACCGGTGCATTGTCGCGTTTCGATGCGATGGGTGATGCCAATGCGATTTTCTATCTGCAGGAGGATAGTGTTTACGCGACCGTGAACAAGAGCGAGGCCAAGATGCTGAGTGCGTATTTCAAGAACGGGGATATTGACCGGGTTTATTATTTCGAGTCCGCGAAGAATGACGGTTATCCGGTGGCACAGATGACGAGTGAGGAGCGTGTGCTGAAGGGTTTCTCGTGGCAGCCCGAGCTTCGTCCTTCCGGCAGGCAGGATGTGACGCCATATTCCATAAGGCCTTCAGAGCGTTCTCGTTACGCGGCTCGTCCGAGGGCTTCGTTTGAGTATACCGACAAGTTTTATCCGGGTTATATGCCGGGCGTGATGAAGGAAATCGAGCGCGGCAGGCTAGCCAAGGCAGATGCGAAGGCCCGCAAAAAGGTGGCCGCGCAGGTCATGCCGGCCGATACGGCGTCCGTGCAGTCGCCGGATTCTCTCGCCAATGTTCCGCCTAAGGATTCGCTCAATGCTGCAGTTCAGGCTGTCGCGGATTCTACCAAGGCAGCAACTGATTCATTGTCAATGTCTTCGGATTCTTCTTCCGTCAATGCTGCCGTACTTGATGTCGCTGCATTGAAGAAGGCGCAGCGTGATTCGCTTCGTGCCGCGAAGGATGCCGCACGTGAGGCGAAGTGGGCGCGTCTGGACAGCCTGGATGCTGCCAAGGCCAAGTTGGCTGCGGATAAGAAGGCGGCCAAGTTGCGTGCCAAGAAACTGAAGCAGCTCAAGGCCATCAAAGCGCGTGAGGCGAAGGAAAATGCCCGTTTGGAGAAGTACAAGGCAGTTTTCGCCAAGAAAAAGGAGAAGGAAGACCGCAAGGCGGCCGAGCGTGCAGCCCGTGAGGCGGTGAAAGCAGCCCGTGAGGCGGAGAAGTCAGCTGAGAATGCCGTTGAGGTGCCTGTGGAGGCGGAGAAGTCATAAGCGTCTCCGCGGATATCCTGACACGGCGCACCGTCGGGACGCATCCACGCCTTATTTTTAGAGTCGCTGATTATCAACAAGTTATAAAACAGAGCGTGGAAACGTAGGCTTTTTTTGGCCGCGTTTCCACGCTTTTATTCGAATGGTATTTGATTATCAATAAGTTACAAATTTAGGCGTGGCCGCGTCCCGCTTGTCTTGCGTATTGCATGGAGCCTGATTTGTCATGATCCACGCAGAATGGCGGTTTGCAAAACTATTGCGGATACAATTAAGGCTCACATTGAACCGGAAAAAGAAAACGAATCGCTTCCTGAACTAAAGATTAAAGGTTTGGGGGTAAGCGATTATAAGTTTTAATTGCTAATTATGGCTGCATTATTTAAAAACGGGATCATTGCTGACAATGTTGGTGACAGTCTGTCGGACTATGATGCCTTTATTTCTGCAATGGAAGGGCTGAAAGAGAAAAGTAGTGTACAAAAGCATGGGGTTCAGCTCGTTGAGTCAGAATTGAATGCGCTGCAAATGGAGTATCCCAAGTTGGGAGTGTTCCAGGTTTCGGCAAAGAAGGAATTGAAGGTGGCTATTGACGCAGAGATGAAGAAAAAAGAGATTGCGGAGTATGATGAATCATTGAGTCGGATAGAGTCAATGTTTGAAAACAGATGAAAAATTATGGTTGAAGGTGTTCCACTATGGTTCGTGATTATTTTTGTAATAGGACTGATTCTGTATTTGCTGAAGAGTGTGTTTAGCGGATTCTTGGGTGATGTGGTGTCTGTCCTGCGTGGCAAGATGTCGTTATTCGGATGTCTGATCAGTACCATAGTTTCGATATTGGCGGTAGTGCTAGTTGTCTGGTGTATTTTCTCCGAACTATTCTAGTGTCTGTCCAGTGATATTATGAGTGTGAAATTTTCAGAACAACCTGGCTCTTGCCTAATCGTGAAAAGCATTGATTTATAGAGAATTAGCAAATAATATGAAAGCCAGATTACCTGTTTTTTCGGGTAACCTGGCTTTTTGGTTTTTGCGTAACCTATTGATTATCAGTGCGTTCTTCGAAATGCGCAAGTGCAGGTTGTTCGAAATTATGGTGAGAGGCATTTGTTGAAATTCAGAATTATAGTTTTTCTGAAAAAAGTCCAAGATATTATACTTTTTCTTGCAATTCCGAAGAATAATGTATATTTTTACGTCAAAAGTATGATTTATCGGACTTATGGAACTTAGTGATGTGTTAAAAAATCGTAGGAAAACTCTTGAGATATCGCAATTGGACCTCGCTGAAATGGCAGGAGTGGGCTTGGCGACAGTCAAAGATGTTGAGAGGAAAAAGGGAAACCCTTCTATGTCGACGGTATTGAAAATATTGGAGGTCTTGGGCATGGAAATCGTCTTCCAGGTGCGTCAGACGGTCTGATACTATTTAGAATAAATATGAGACAGTTAGATGTATATGTAAACGACATAAAGGCTGGGGTGCTGACGGAAAAGCATCCTGGCGACGGATATTGTTTCCAGTATGAGGCTGACTATTATTTGTCTGATGCTCCTTCAATATCAGTTACATTGTCAAAAAGAAATAGAATCTACGAATCAGCTCTTTTATTTCCCTTCTTTGCGAATATGCTTCCGGAAGGAGCAAATCGCAATGTAATATGCCGGACTCGAAGAATTGACGACAATGATTTATTCGGCATTCTTATCGCTATGGCGGGAAGCGATTTCATAGGAGGCGTCAATTTAAAAAATGCGAGGATAAATGGTTGATATTCAATGCTGTCCTTCATCTCTTGATAGGGGATATACCACATATTGTCCGAATGCAGTCAAGTCATTGTTCAATGGTGTCAAGGTAAGTCCTTATTTGGATTTTGAACTTGAGAATGTCCGAAATAAGCAAACAATTATTGATGCCATGCATCGGATATCTGTGTCTGGAGTACAGGAAAAATTTCCTGCCATCGTTGACTCCGGACATATCAGGATTGCGGAAGATAATGAGCAATCTACATATATTCTGAAACCGGCTCCTTGGGATGAAACGTTGCGCGAACGTAAACAAATTCCTGCTAATGAGCATCTTACAATGCAAATTGCTTTCCGTGTTTATGGTATAGATACGGCGGCCAACGGATTATGCTTTACCAAGAAAGGTCAGATGGTCTATATAACCAGAAGATTCGATGTGCTTCCGAATGGCTCCAAATTGCTGATGGAAGATTTTGCCTCGGTAATCGGGAAAAATGAGGGGGAAACTGGAAAAGAATTCAAATACTGTGGTTGCTATGAGGATATTGCAATCGCAATCAGAAAAAATGTTTCTGCCTGGATGGTTGATATGGAGAAATTCTTCGAACTTGTTGTGTATAACTATATATATGCAAATGGGGATGATCATTTTAAGAATTTTTCATTGGTTTTGAAGGGGAATGACTATCGGCTTGCACCAGCGTATGATTTGCTGAATACCAGTTTGCATGTTAATGGTGAAGACTTTGGTCTTGATGGCGGTCTATCACCGAATATCTTCAAAAGTGACGTGTATGATCAATCAGGTCATCCATGTCGCATTGACTTTGTACGCTTTGGAGAGCAGATCGGACTACGATTGCCTCGTATAAACCGGATTCTTGATAAATATATGCGTTTGCCTGAATTAGCCGTTACTCTTATAGGGAACAGTTTTCTGAACGATAAGATGAAACGTCTTTACTTGAGAACTGTAAATGAGCGAATTGCAAGATTTGTTCGTGTTTCTGATTAGCTGACTAAAATGGCGGCCTCCACGTGAAGGTCGCCATTGCTATAAATGCTTGATAACATTGTCCTGCAGACTATTCCGCGAACAGCTTGATGATGTTCAGGACTACCTCGGAGGCCTTTTCGATGTTCTCGAGAGGGGCGAACTCCATCTTGCCGTGGAAATTCATGCCGCCGGCGAAGATGTTCGGGCATGGGAGGCCTTTGAATGAAAGATTCGCTCCGTCAGTGCCGCCGCGGATAGGCTGGATCTTCGGTTTGATGCCTGCCATCTCCATGGCCTTGACCGCCTTTTCCATGATGAAATAGTATGGCTCCACCTGCTCACGCATGTTGTAGTACTGGTCCTTGACCTCCAGAGTGGCAGTGCCTTCACCGTATTTGACATTGATGAAATTGACACATTGACCTATAAGCTCCTTCTTCTCCTCGAACTTCTTGCGGTCGTGGTCGCGGATGATGTAGCCGAAATCGGCCTCCTCGACGGAACCCTTGAAACTGATGATGTGGAAGAAACCGTCATAGCCCTCCGTCAGCTCAGGACGCTGGCCGATAGGAAGCAAGTCATTGAACTCCATGCCGATAAGGATGGCGTTCTTCATCTTGTCCTTCGCGTAGCCCGGGTGGACATTGCGCCCCTGGATATGAATCTTGGCGGAAGCGGCATTGAAATTCTCGAACTCCAGCTCACCGATTTCACCGCCGTCCATCGTGTAGGCGTAGTCGGCACCGAAGCGCTTCACGTCGAACTTCACGACACCGCGGCCGATTTCCTCATCCGGAGTGAAGCCGATCTTTATGTCACCATGCTTGAACTCAGGATGCTCTACAATATATTGTACTGCGTCCATAATCTCTGCAACACCCGCCTTGTCGTCAGCTCCTAGCAGCGTAGTGCCGTCAGTGGTGATGATGGTCTCGCCCTTGTGAGCCAGCAGCTCAGGGAATTCGGACGGCTTCAGGAACAGTCCCGGCACTCCCTTCAGCTCGATGTCACCGCCGTCGTAGTCCTTGATAATCTGCGGTTTGACGTCTTTTCCGGAAGCATCCGGCGACGTATCCACGTGAGCGATGAAGCCTATTGCGGGAACTTTCTTGTCAATGTTTGACGGTATGGAGCCCATCACGTAGCCGTACTCGTCGAGCGTGGCCTCTACTCCCATGTCGTTCAGCTCCTTGCAGAGCAATTTCAATAAATCTAGTTCCTTGGCCGCACTTGGCTGTGACTCCGAATTTTCATCAGACTGAGTGTCGATGGCGACATATCTCAGGAATCTGTCCAATATCTTTTCCATAAATTATTGTAGTTGTTTTTTATCATTCACTTTCATTGCAACCCCTATCATGAAGACTATCAATGCGATATAAGGGATGATGGCGATAGCTTCACCGTACATTGTCTGCCAGTCGGTCAAGTAAACATTGACATTGGCAAACTTGAGGATTGCGCTGACGACACCCATCAGAGCACCGCCGGCGATGAATCCGGAGGCGATGAGCGTGCCTTTTTCCTGTCTCTCGGCATTGACCTTGGCGTCCTTGCTGCGGGAGCCGACGAACCAGGAGATTCCGCCGCCGACGAGCAACGGCAGGTTCAGGTCGATAGGGATGAACATTCCGAGCGCGAACGGAAGCGCAGGTATCTTGCACATTGTCAGGATGATAGCGATGAGGGCGCCGATGCCGTAGAGGACCCATGGAGCGCCGCCGCCGTTCATAAGCGGCTGGATCACAGCTGCCATGGCATTGGCCTGAGGCGCGACGAGAGCATTGTCCCCGGTGAAACCGAAGGTCTTGTTCAGCACGAGCATCACGCCGCAGACGGTTGCAGCAGCGACGGCGACACCCGCGAACTTCCAGATTTCCTGCTTCTTAGGCGTCGTGCCGATCCAATATCCGATTTTCAGGTCGGTCACGAACGAGCCTGCGACGGACAGCGCGGTGCAGACGACTCCGCCGATGACCAGCGCCGCCGCCATACCGGCATTGCCCTTCAGGCCGACGGCCACGAGTATCAATGACGCTATTATCAATGTCATAAGGGTCATGCCGCTGACCGGATTCGAGCCCACGATAGCAATCGCGTTCGCAGCCACGGTCGTGAACAGGAAGGAAATGATGCCGACAATGAGCACGCCGACCAGCGCCTGCCAGATGTTTTCCACGACTCCGCCCAATGCGAAGAATGCGAAAATCGCCAGGAGGGCTATGACAATGCCGAAGACAATGCTTTTCATCGGCATGTCTTCATCGGTGCGGTCGCAGGCTTCGGCTTTGGCGCCCGGCTTTTTGGTGAACTCGCCGGCTGCAAGTCCGACTGCAGATTTTATGACGCCGAAAGATTTGATGATGCCTATGATGCCGGCTGTCGCAATGCCGCCGATACCGATGTGTCGTGCGTATTCCTTGAAAATCTGGTCTGCGGACATGTCTCCGATGGTTTGTGTGATGCCGGAGTTCATGAGGTCAATGACCTGTCCGCCCCAGATGAGGTTCATTAGCGGGATGATGACAAGCCAGACGAGGAAGCTGCCGCAGCAGATTATGAATGCGTATTTCAGTCCGACGATGTAGCCCAGTCCGAGGACTGCCGCTCCAGTGTTCAGCTTGAGCACTACCTTGGCCTTGTCGGCAATGTGCTGGCCCACGGATGTGACGGTGGTGGTGATGGTTTCGCTCCATGCGCCGAACGTGGCGATGATGAAATCGTAGAGGCCGCCGACCAGACCGCTGAGTATCAATGTCTTGGCATTGTTTCCTCCGCCTTCGCCGCTTACCAGTACCTGTGTGGTGGCCGTGGCTTCAGGGAAAGGATACTTGCCGTGCATCTCCTTGACGAAGTATTTTCTGAACGGAATCAGGAAGAGGATGCCCAGTATTCCGCCCAGGAGGGAGGAGAGGAACATCTGCATAAAGTTTACCTCTACACCTAATATATATATGGCAGGGAGGGTGAAAATGGCGCCGGCAACCACTGAACCGGAGCATCCGCCGATGGACTGGATGATGACGTTCTGTCCGAGGCCGCCGTTCTTGCCCAATGCGCTTGTGAGGCCTACGGCAATGATTGCGATCGGGATTGCCGCTTCGAATACCTGTCCGACCTTCAGTCCGAGATATGCTGCGGCGGCGGAAAAGATGATGACCATCACCAGTCCGACGCACACGGAATAAGGTGTGACTTCAGGATAGTTTTTTTGTGGGCTCAGAAGCGGTTCGTATTTTTCGCCCGGTTTAAGTTCCCTCTGCGCATTTTCCGGCAGAGTCGTTCTTTTTTCTTCCATATAATATATTAGTATAAGTTATCCGTATTTTCGCGTACGCGGTCCGTGATTTTACAAAAATACTAAAAAAGTCGATGCTTGTGCACAGTTTGCTTGTCAATGTTCAGGAATTTTGTTGTCGTCGGAATTGTCGGCAGGAGTTGTCGGTAGGAGGAGGGAAATTTGGGTGAAAAACGAGAAATTTCGATGGGTAAAATGATTTATTGTGAAATTTTTGAAAAAAAAGTCGAAAAAAGTTTGGAGGTAATAAAAAACTGCGTATCTTTGCAGTCCGTTTGAGAAACAACGATGCCTAAAGCATCAGAAACGGAACAAACGGGACGAGTTCATTGACAACATTGAGAGAGAATAAGAGGTAAAGATAGATAAAGAAAATCAGTTTGTAATTTTAGAAATTCGAGAGTTTTTTCGAGTTGCGAATTAGGGACTGCAATTTCAACATAGGCAACGAGACGAATCGAGTCGCGCTGATGGTGAGTAACCATCAGGGAAGCGGATTGATTCACACGAGAGAAAGAGGAGAAGAGCGAACGGAGGATGCCTAGGCTATCCGGAGGCGA
>ERZ780141.1019-NODE-1019-length-17842-cov-3.654186_pt1 | contig 17842 bp, 18 predicted proteins | sample MGYA00433080_ERZ780141 | MGnify/ENA primary metagenome ERZ780141 (study PRJEB29588, sample SAMEA2154047) | human gut metagenome | biome: human gut; feature: human-associated habitat; material: faeces | place: Denmark | collected 2008/2010 ... | reverse complement strand
CGCCTCAGAATCGCTGTGGCAAAGCACAAAGATAGTGTCGTCGCCTGCCAAAGTTGCAACTACCTTTTCAAGCTTCATTGCATCAACCGCGGCTGCCGCAGCATTTGCTGTTCCCGAAAAGCACTTAATTGCGCAGATATTACCTGCGGCTGCCACCGAAATTACCGACTGTGAAAAGATAGAATAAAACTTAGCACTGTCATCATCGGAGCCGCTGCTGCCGACGGAATATTTTGAACGTCCGTTTTTTACGGGCGTTTTTATGAGTTTCAATTCCTTTATATCGCGCGAAACGGTAGCCTGTGTTACATTGTATCCGTTCTTTTTAAGAAGCTCCAAGAGCTCGTCCTGCGTAGTAACGGCGTTTTCGGTTATAAGCCTTAAAATAAGCTCATGTCTTTTCTTTTTCAACTTATGCCCTCCTCTGTGCCAATTTACTGTTAAGCACATCAATAAACGATTCGTTTTTAATTCTGATGAAGTCCGCGTAGTATTTTGACTTGCCTACTCTTACGCAGTCTCCCGGTCTCAGCTCTACGGAATCGTCGCCGTCACATGAAATTCTGATTTTATCGGACGGGTTTTCGGGAATTTTCACCGAAAGCACGGAGTCGTTGCCGAAGATAAGCGACCTTGCAAAAAGTGAGTGTGTGCAGATAGGCGTTAAAAGTATACTCTCGATTTTCGGGTCTACAACAGGGCCACCTGCCGACAGCGAATACGCCGTGGAGCCTGTGGGTGTGGAAATTATGATACCGTCGGCATAATAATCGTTGATTTGTTGCCCGTCACACTCAACGTTAAGCTTAACGAGCTTTATCTGCTCGCCTCTTGCGATTACTACGTCGTTAAGGCAGCAATCGAGCGTTTTTTCACATGAACCGTTTTTAACGGTGACATCGAGCATCATTCGTTTATCTATTGTATAATTGCCCTCTATAAGCTCCTTTAAAAGCTCGAGCTCGTTTTTTTCTATACCCGCCATAAAGGCGAGATTGCCTGCATTGACGCCGAGTATCGGCTTTTTATATTTAACCGCTTTACGTGCCGCGTGGATAAGCGAGCCGTCACCGCCTATGGCGATAACAACGTCGCATAGTGACAAAAGCTCTGTTTCGGGCAAACCGACGGCTTTGATTTTATGACATATTTTTTCCGCGGTTTCCGTTTCAAAATAGTATTCGGCATTGTATTTTTCAAGGTATTTACATACATCGTCCGTAACCGAAAGCGCATGAGAGCGCGTTAAATTCGGCAACAATGCAATTTTCAAATCAGTCACCTGCTTTACTGTAACGTATTGTGTGAAAGCTCGGCTACTTCCGATTCTTTGCCCTTCACAGCATTTATATTGTTTTGCTCTTTTCGAAGATACATAAGGTATTCAATATTGCCCTCGGGACCTTTTATGGGCGAAAAGTCAAGACCGACAACCGAAAATCCCGTATCAAAAGCAAAATCCGTGATTGTTTTAATAACTTCGACATGCGTTTCCTTGTCGCGCACAACACCTTTTTTGCCCACCTTGTCGCGGCCTGCCTCAAACTGCGGCTTTATAAGGCATACCGCCTCGCCGCCGTCGTTTAAGAGCTCAAAAAGGACGGGTAAAATGATTTTAAGCGATATAAATGAGACATCCACACTCGCAAAATCAAGCTTTGTGCCGATATCGTCAATTGTAAGGTATCGGAAGTTTGTGCGTTCCATATTCACAACGCGTTCATCGGTGCGAAGCTTCCATGCGAGCTGACCGTATCCCACGTCAACCGAAAACACCTTTGCCGCTCCGTTTTGCAGCATACAATCTGTAAATCCGCCCGTTGATGCGCCTATATCCATACATATTTTATCTTGAAGTGAAAGATCAAATGCCTTAACCGCCTTGTCGAGCTTATAGCCTCCGCGGCTGACAAACGGCATTTTTTCGCCGCGAACCTCGATTTGATCGTCTTCTTTCACATTTTGACCCGACTTAAGAGCCTTTTGCCCGTTTACAAAGACCTGACCCGCCATAATTAGCGCGCCTGCCTTCGCACGGCTGTCCGTAAGTCCGCGTTCAAAAACGGCTACGTCAAGCCTCGTCTTTTTTTCCGCCATCGTCATACTCCAAAATTGTTTTTATCATACCGTTTTCGTCAAGCGAATACTCGCTTAAAAGCGCGGAAACCGCTGCGTGCTTTACAAATTCATTGTCTACCGCCGTTAAATTGAAATTACCTTTAAAGCCTTTTTCCGTCATCATTTCGGAGAATACCGAGCCTATACCGCCGGCTTTGATGCCCTCTTCAAAGAAAAACACTTTTTTACATGAGAGAACCCTTTTAACAGCGTCCTCCGAAATGGGCTTTATGCGATTAAGCTTTAAAACAGAGACGTTATATCCGCGGCTTATAAGCTCGTCTGCCGCAGAGCAGGCATAGGAATAAAGTCTGCCGTATGTGACAATGAACGTATCCGAGTCTTCTCTGCCGTAAACCGCAAACGGTTCAAACGAAAGATCGTTCGACTCCGGTACGGGCTTTTCGGTACCGCGCGGATAGCGTATGGCTACCACACCGTCACTGTGGTATATCGCCCTTATAAAAGCGTGTTTTAATTCTGTGTATGTAGACGGTGAATAAACCGTTATACCGGGTATTCCGTTTAAAAATGCCGCATCCAAAATACCTTGGTGCGAAATGCCGTCCTCGCCGACAAAGCCCGCGCGGTCAACAGCGATTATCATATGAAGATGCTGCATAGCTCCGTCATGCACAAGCTGGTCATAGCACCTTTGAAGGAACGTAGAATATACGGCGAAAACCGGCACCATACCGCCTCTTGCAAGTCCCGAGGAAAAGGTTACGGCGTGTTCTTCGGCTATGCCGACATCATAAAATCTGTCGGGAAACTGCTTTCTGAATTTTTCAAGACCCGTGCCGAGAGACATAGCCGCGGTTATAGCGCATATACGCTTATCCTTAGAGGCTATATCGCACAGGAAATCGCCGAACTCGGCGGAAAAATTCGTGCCGCTGTATACGGGCTCGCCCGTATTTATATTGAATTTTGAAATCCCGTGGAACTCGCTCGGGGATTTCTCGGCAAAGTCGTAACCCTTACCCTTCACCGTGTTGATATGAAGAAGCACCGGTGCATTTACCATTTTCGCACCCTCAAGAGCCTCGCAAAGCTGAGTTATATTGTGTCCGTCAATGGGTCCCATATAACGGAAGCCGAGATCCTCAAAAAATGTACTTTTATAGATTAAATTCTTTAGCCTCGTCTTTGATTTAAAAAGCTGCTCCGATATTTTTTTGCCTATGAGCGGTATGCGATTGATTATTTTTTCGGTACGCGCCTTCAAGCGGAAATAACCCGGTTTTGAACGAAGCACGGCAAGATACCTGGCGACAGAGCCGACGTTTTTTGAAATAGACATCTCGTTATCGTTAAGTATGACTATGAGTCGCTGCTTGGATCTGCCTGCATTGTTGAATGCCTCATAAGCGAGTCCGCCCGTCAGCGCACCGTCGCCTATTACGGCTATTGCGGTATGCTTATCGTTATTAAGACCGTTTGCGGTTGCAACACCGAGAGCCTCTGAAATAGAAGTACTCGAGTGTCCGCTGTAAAAAATATCGTGCTCGCTCTCCGACGGATTTGTAAAGCCCGAAAGTCCGCCCTCACGGCGTATTGTCTCAAATTCGGGATACCTGCCCGTCAAAAGCTTATGCGTATATGCCTGATGACCGACATCCCAAATAATTTTATCCTTGGGCGAATCAAAAACCCTGTGAAGAGCAATTGTAAGCTCGACAACACCGAGATTCGACGCCAAATGACCGCCGTTTTGCGAAACCGTATCTACGAGAACCTCTCTGATTTCCTGCGCCAAAAGCGGCAAATCATCTTCATTGAGATTTTTTACGTCCGCAGGCGATTTTATTTTATCAAGATACTTCATTAAAAGAACTTCCCCCGAAGGCCGGTTATTTTTTTCTTAAAGCCAGTTTATATGCCAATTTTTCAAGGAAAGACGTGTCACCGTCAAAAACTCCGAGAGCGTTTACCGCCTCTTTAGTCAATTCGTCAACCGTCTCCTGTGATTTCTCAATACCCATAAGCTTAACATACGTTATCTTTTCATTTTTGTCGTCGCTGCCGACGGGTTTGCCGAGTGTGGCGGTATCGCTTGTGACGTCAAGTATATCGTCTACAATCTGAAAAGCAAGCCCTATGTTTTCGGCATAAACAGACGCCGCGGCTATCTTTTGCCCATCATATTTTTCCGATGCGAGACAGCCTAAGGTACACGCCGCCTTTATAAGTGCACCGGTTTTAAGACGGTCTATCGTTTGAAGAGCTGAGAGCGTTGGTTTGCTTTTCTCCGCTTTGAGGTCAAGCACCTGACCGCCGACCATACCGTTGATACCTGCAAGATTTGAGAGCGTAAACAGCGCCTCTTTAAAAGTATCGACTTTAATGTCTTCGGCTTTTGAGAGCGTTTCAAACGCAAGAGTCAAAAGCCCGTCGCCTGCCAAAAGCGCATATTCCTCGCCGAATGCCTTGTGGCACGACGGCTTACCGCGCCTCATATCATCGTTATCCATACACGGTAGATCGTCGTGAATCAGCGAATAAGTGTGAATCATCTCTACGGCGCACGCAAACGGTATAGCCCTTTGCACATCTCCGCCGCACACACGGCAAAACTCAAGCGTCAATACGGGTCTTATTCTTTTCCCTCCGCCTTCTGCACTGTATTTCATCGCGTCAAGAACAACATCTTGACCGTCCGAAACCGAGCCGAGGTACACTTTCAACGCCTCGTCTATCATCTCAATATATTTTTCGTGAGTATATTCCATAAATATCACTCCGCTTCTTTGTTTTTGAGCTCCGTTATTTTCTGCTCTGCATTTTTTAGACATTCGCTGCAATAATCCGAAAGGCGCGTGCCCTCTTCAAAAAGCTTGATTGAATCATCAAGTGAGATGTTCTTGTCTTCAAGCAGCTTTGATATTTCTTCAATCCGCGTTACGGCGGACTCAAAGGTCTGTTTCATTGCGTTATCTCCTTAACCTCACAAGCGGCAGAGCCGTCGTGAAATCTGACATTGATTTTATCACCCTTCGCAAGTGCCTGCGACGAGTATACATTTTTTCCGCTTTTGTCGGAAACAAAGGCAAATCCGCGCATAAGCACCGACATAGGGTCAAGCTTTGACAGCGCAGTTGCGGCAGATATAAATTCAACTTTTTTGCCGCCGATACGGTTTTCATATGATGACAGCATTTTTGAAAAAGCCGTATCAAGGCGTTGGCTCCGATTCGACAGCATTTCGTCGGGAGATTTTAAAGCTCCCTTAGACGTAAGATATTCGAGCCTCGAGCGTCTGTCTGCAATTCCGGAGGAAACGTTTAAAAACATTCGGTTTTTTAAAGCCGACAAAGCGTACTGTAATTCGTTCGCATCCGGAACCGCCAATTCCGCTGCTGCCGACGGAGTGGGAGCGCGCATATCCGCAACAAAATCACAAATTGTGAAATCGGTTTCGTGCCCTACCGCGGAGATTACGGGAATATCGGAATTGTAAACGGCTCTTGCAAGCCCCTCGTCATTAAACTCCCAAAGATCCTCTATTGAGCCGCCGCCCCTGCCGATTATTATAACATCCGCAGCCCTTTCGGAGTTAAACATATTGACCGCGTCTGTAAGCTGCAAATGGGCACCTTCGCCCTGAACCAAAACGGGGCAAAAAACTATTTCGGCATAAGGAAAGCGTCTGCCGAGGACGTTTATTATATCGCGCACGGCTGCGCCTGTAGGCGAAGTGATAACTCCGACTTTTTCGGGGTACGGCGGCAGAGGCTTTTTGTGAAGCTCGGAAAAAAGCCCTTCCTTTTGAAGCTTTTCTTTAAGCTGCTCATACGCAAGGTTGAGAGCACCGACACCGTCGGGCTGCATATCGTCAACATACAGCTGATACTGCCCTGAAGCCTCATAGACACTCACTCTGCCTCGAGCGATAACCTTCATTCCGTCCTCAGGCATAAATTTGAGCCTTTTTGCAGAGGAATTAAACATAACGGCCCTTACCGCGGCCGAATCATCCTTTAACGTAAAATAGAGATGACCCGTACGATAGTGATTTGTAAAATTGGATATTTCGCCGCTTATAAAAATATTTGCGAGATTTTCATCGGCGTCGAAATTCATCTTGATGTATCTGTTGAGCTGTGATACGCTCAGCACCAATGTATTCTGCATTATTTTCTCCGATCATACATAATGGAAGAAAGAACCGCCGTGCCTGCCGCGTTATCTGCCGAATAAGCCGGCTCGGCGAAAATCGCGTTGTATTTATCATGAAAATAATTTTTAATTCTCTTGTTTGAAGTGACACCGCCCGAAAAAACAACCGGTAAAGCTCCGTACTTCGGCATAAGAGCCTTGTACATACCGTCAAGCGCGGCAATAACGCTGTCTATGCAAAAAAGTGCAATATCGGATTTTTCGTAGTTTTCGGTCAACATTTTTTTGCACTTATTTTCGACTCCGGAAAGCGAACAATCGGTATTTTTCATTGACGGTTTTATTTTAAATACCGCATTGCTTTTTTCCGACAGTTTTTCAAGCTCCGGTCCCGCGGGGAAATTCAGCGAGAGCATAACCCCGACACGGTCTATTGCCTGACCTGCTTTTAAGTCGGAAGAGCTCGCCACTATTTCGGCGTTTATAATGTGCTCATTGTCGGGATTTACCAAAACGGCTTCCGTGGTGCCTCCGGATACGTGAAACGCAATAAACGGTTCATTTAAAAGCTCAAGCCTGCCGGCGGAATAAAGAGCCGCAGCTATATGCCCTTCTTGATGAGAAAAGCGGTAAAGCGGAACCGACAGAGCTCTTGACACAGCCGTTGCGGCTGAAATCCCCGTTAAAAAGCACGGCATATATGAGCCTTCCAATCGCCTCGGAGCATAAGAAACTCCCACAGCGGAAATATCCCTTTTTCCCGTCTTTTTAAAAAGCTTGTCGATTATTTCGGGAAGCTGCACCGTATGGTGGAAAACTGCGTCACTCTGACGTATTCCCTTTTCACCTTTTTTTACCGGCAGCAGCATTTTTTCCTGAAGCAGCACATTATGAGGGCTTTCGTAAATTGCCGCCGAGGTAGTATAATTACTCGTATCTATTCCGAGAAAATCACTCATTTTTATTGTCTCTCGAGTAGCTTCCCAAAATTCCGTTTACAAATGACGCATCCTCCGCCGTAGCGTACTTTTTGGCAAGTTCAACGGCCTCGTTTATGGATACGCTCTCGGGGATAGAGTCAACAAACATCATCTCGCATATGGCAAGACGAAGTATAGCGAGAGTTGTTTTGGGAAGTCTTGATTTTTTCCAGCCTATGGAATACTTATCTATAACGGCGTCAACGGCGTCGATATTTTCAAATACCGCCTTTGCAAGAGAAGAGGCAAAAGCCGATTCGGAAAACACATCGGCCTCGGCGGCATATGAGATTATGTCATCCATAGAAGTATCCATATTAAATTCTTTTTCAAAAATAAGTACGAACGCCTGCTCGCGTTCTTCGGTTCTTGTCATAGCTTGTCCGCTCCCGATAATTTAATAAAACAAAACCGGCTCTTTACCGCCGAATACAGCAAAGAACCGGAAAACGTCAGTTTTTCAATTCGTTAGGTTCGCAGTAATCAACGCCTTGTACGCAAACATTCACCTTGCTTACAACCTTGCCGGTCATACTCTGAACGGCATTTTTGACGCTTTGCTGAACGGCGGTGCATACAGATTGAATATTAAATCCGCTTTTGATATTTATAAAAAGCTGAACTTTAATATCATTGTCAAGGCTCCACACCTTAACCGCGCGAGGCGATTCCGAAAAATGTGCCTGTGACAATAAATCCGCAGGGCGGCTCGAAAAACTCCCGAAACCGTCAACGTCCTTTACGGCGTTTGCGGCAATAGATGCAATTACGTCATTTGAAATAACTACTCCGCCGCTGTCACGATTGTCGTTATAACTCATGTGGTTACCCACCTTTCGACATTGAAACAAATATATTTCAATCGATTATTTGGTTTAAGTATAACACAAACAATCACAATAATCAATTAAAATATGTACACGTATGTCCTATTTTGCCTCAACAACGGTAACCTTTGAAGACGGCAGCCCCGACTTTGCGGTTACGATATCCACAATCTGCGTCAAAGCTTCGTCGGTAAGATAGCCCTTTTCAACCGTAACTGACGCGGACTCACCGAGAGATACAAGGCATTTTCCGCCGAGCTTTGCGGTTATCAGATTTTCTATATCGCTCTCGTCGGTTATATTTTTTGTAAGCTTTTCGAGTCCTTCCGAAGCCTTTTGCTTGCTGTCCGAGTCGGCATCGGAGCTGTTAATTACATCCTCAAGCGCCGATTTGGCTTCGTCGTGCGCAGACGTTCTCTTGAGCTTCGCCTCCGAAAGCCAATCGCTCTCTGCGGCCGCCGCGGTTCCGTTGACATACATGGCGTCTCCGAGATTTGCGCTGACCGTTGTTGTCTCATCCGCCGCCTTACTTACGCTTTTCGCCTCGGGCTTTGTGTAATACCAATTTACGAACATAGCAGTTCCGAGGGCTATTACAAGTCCCGTAAGTACAAGATGCTTTCTTTTTATTGTTGCGCTCATCATTTTGCCTCCGAATTTTTCATTTTTAATACTGTTATCTTATTTGAGTCCACCGAGAGAGCCGCTCTTACGGCGGAAGTTATGCCGTTTTTTACCGCGGCATTGTCGCCGCCGTCGCACACAACTATAACGCCTCTACCTTCCGGCTCTGTGGTTTTCAGCACCACTCCGCCGTCGTCATCTGTCAGAACATACTTTTTCTCATAGGATTTTTCGGATGATTTATCGCCGCTTTTGGAATTTTCCTTTTCATCTTTTGCATACTGGGTCTGCTCCGAGGTATCAAGCGTTACCATAACCTGTACCCTGCCCGCTCCGTCAACCGAGGAAATAATGCTTTCGAGACGTTTTTCAAGCGTTTCCTCATATGACGATACGGAATTCTTATTTTGCTCGCCTGTTTCCGCTTTCTTATACGAGCTTTTCGGGATAAACTCAGATATGACTATAAACACTATACCGAGAATTCCCGCTGCGACTGTCAAAAGCAGCTTTTTATCCTTTTTCAGTTTCTCGGAGAGCTTTGGCAGCTTTTTCATTGTTCATCCCTTATTATTCTTATTATTTCCCGTGAAAAACCGGTATAATCCGTTACCGCGGATATAATCTCATCGTCCGACGGCGAATTATACGGCACGGACAAACACACGTTACTAATCTCTATGATGTCGTCTGCCGTTTTATTCATATCGAAGGTTATCTTCTCATACTCGATTTCACGGGAAGAAAGTGCTTCGGCAAGACTTTTTTCGACGGCGATTTCATAAGCCGACATATTGTCGGCGGCAGTTTCCTCTGTCTCGTCGCCGAAAACGGAGAAATCGGATTGTGAAAAAGCCTCCTCCCCGTTTTTAGCTGCCGAGCTTATTATAAACAGTAAAAATATTAAAGACAACGCGGTACCTGCGGTCTTTTTGACATTGCCCCGAGGCAGTAAAATGCGGAACAGGGACATAATTACCGAAAAAACACATACAGATAAAAGCCAAAGCTTTATATTGCTCATTTTACGACCTCAATGATAAAATTATGCCCGTAGACAGTATAAAAACAACAGCGGAAAAGACAGTTATTGTGTTAGTCAGAGATAAAACACCTGAAACGCCGTCAAGCACTTTTGCCGCATTTTCTTCGCCGAGTAATCCGCATAACGCGGAGCATATATTTACGGCTATCATCCACAGCAGCATCTCGGTTATTACGGGAATGTTGACAGCCGCTATCGCAAATATACCGAATGCTCCTACGGTACCTTTGATAAGATTAAGACTGCCGAGAACCGAGGTATAAGCGTCGCCTATTGCTCCGCCTACTATGGGTATGGTGTTTCCGGCAAGCAGCTTTATTCCCTTTACGCTTACGCTGTCGGCGGAGGAAGCAAGAGCACCCTTTATTGTGACCAGCCCCACAAATACGGTTGATAAAACACCGAGAACAATCGAAATAATCTTTTTCAAAAGTGATATTATTTTCGCGGAATTTACATTGTCCGAAACGGAGGACAAAAGCGTAACCATCATAATGAGCCCGGTTAACGGGACGAAAAACATTGATGAAAGCTGTGATACCGCCTCTGCCGCCGCAAGCTCAAGTGCGCTGTAGGAAGCCGAGGTAAGAGTCATTCCGCTCGCGGCTACCGTCCCGGCAAAAACGGGAATATAACCCTTCATAAAATCAGCCGTCAGCGCAATCGACGATGCCGCAGACGAAAGGGTGCTCGCAAGAGGCACCGTCAAAGCAGAAACTATCAGAAAAGAGCATACCGTACCGATCGAATATTTTTCTGCGGTTTTTGATGGAGCGAAGCTGCCGACTACTGCCGCGACAACCGCTATTGACAGTACAATACCGAGCGTCTTTACGGGTTCTTTCAGCTTACCCTTTGCAATATCTATAATGCAGGTTATTATTTTTCTCGGCGAAGCGCTTATAAGCGAGTCATAATCTATGTTTTCAATGCCCATTGACTCAAGAATTTTGCTTGTCTCGTCGCTTATTTCCACGGCAAAGTCATCGGAAGTGATTTTTTCATCACCCGTATCGGCGGCACTCGCGGCAATCGGAAGCAAAAATATTACGAGCATTAAAAATGCAAGTGTTGTAACCGTTTTTTTCACTTTCCGCAAAGGCTTACACATAATTTGATTATTTCTCCGATCACAGGCAAAATCATACCCGCTATTGTTATTTTCCCTATAAGCTCTGCCGTCTTTGCAAGAGCCGTTTCCGAAGCGTCACGGCATACGGCAGAGGCTATTTCGGTACCCACCGATACACCGGCTGTTTTTACCATAAGCTTTAAGCCTTCGGTATTTATTTCCGCATCTCCGATACTTTCGCCGATTTTATCCGATAGCACGGAAAACGCCGCAACAGCCGAAAACAGTACTGTCAAAAGTACAGCTATGCGAAGTAAAAACGAATACTCAGGCCGCAGTTGCTTTATGATAACTATCGACAAAACACCGGTCAGAATTATAAGTATCAGCTTAATCATATATCAAAGGTTGATTCTATGATGCTGCGAAGCTCCCCTATACCCGGCAGCAGCATCATCACTATTACGGCTATACCCGCAATAACCGTCAGCGTTGCGTATTCCTCACGTCCCGAGCGCGACAACACCTGATAGAGCACAGCCACGATTATTCCGATGGCGGCAATTTTAAAAATAAAATCAACTTCCATACTTCCTCCGTTTTAAAAGAGCACTATCACGGCAAGCGCACCGAAAAGCACACCGAGAGAACCGTAAACGCGCGGCGCACTCGCAGCTCTTTCGTGAAGCTCCTTTTGCCTGAGTTCAAAATAAGAGATAAATGTATCGCAATTTTCGAGCTCGCTCTGTTTGTCTGCCGAGCCGAAGGTGTCGGAAAAAGCCTTAAGCTTTTCAATGCAGTCCTGCGGTAAGCACGTATCGGATTTGTTTTTATCAATCGCGTTTTTCCACGCTGAGGAAAAGCTGTCTCCCCGGCGAAAACGCTCTCTTGCGTCCTTTATAAAAAACATATCCTTGTATTCCGACTCAAGAAGGCTGTCTAATATCTTGTCGGCGGGAGTCGATACATACGATATCAGCGTCCTTATGTATTTGAGCATTGAGATTACCGAATACGCCTCCCTGTCGCTCGCCGTTATTGTCATCGCCTTGTTTATCCCCGCAAGGCTCAGTGCCGCAAATATCATCACAAGGCCCACAGTTTTCATAATCTTCCGCTCCGAAGTAAAATATTTCCTTTATCTTTCCTATATTCTTCCCTGTATCCAAAAATACGGCGGCATCGATAAGTCCGCTGTCCAAAAGCTTCTTCGTACCGTGCCGTAAATAAAGCTCGTTAAGGCTTGATGCGTGCGCGGTAACGATAAATTTAACTCCGCAGGCAATGCCGTTTAACACCTCGTTTGCCTCACTTTCGCTTCCCAGCTCGTCACAGAATATAATGTCGGGAGACAAAGTCCTCACCGCGGTCATTATTCCGTACGGCTTCGGGTAAAAAGACAGAATATCGGCGTTAAAGCACTCCGAGCTTTTAAGGCACGAGAGCTCGCCGCGTTCATCAATAACGGCACATTTATAAAAGTTTCCGATAAGTCCGTCGGAAAACTTACGTACAAGGTCTTTTAAAACCGTTGTTTTACCCGACATCGGAGCACCGGCAACAATAATGCTGCGCGGTTCATTTAAAAAAAGTCTGTCCGATATTTCGTCGGAGCAGCCTTTGATTTCACGCGCCACTCTGATATTTACGGAGGTTAGCTCGCGTATTGCCGTAACAGCTCCGTTTTGTATAACAGCGGTTCCGCAAATGCCGACGCGGCAGCCGCCTTTAAGCGTTATAAAACCGTTTACAAGGTCGCTTTGGTGGCTGTACACGGAATATCCGCACATTTTGGTAACCATATCCGAAATTTCACTTCCCGTTATAACGGGGAGACTATCCGAACAGATAAAGCTCATTCTTCCGCCCGAAGTTATAAACGCGCAGCCGTTTCTCGTGACTATCGACACGGGCTTATCCGCTCTGAGGCGTATCTCGGTTATTTCATCGCAGATATTCGGCGGCAGTTTCAGAAAAAACGCTCTTATACGCGGCGGCAAATAGTAAAAAATATCGTTGAGAAAATCTTTTTCGCTTTCCATTGTTTTTCACCTCGTTTATATATATGTTACTTGTCCGCAAGTAGAACTAAATTCTTGAAACAGACAAAGCAATGTGATATACTGAGGTAAAAATTTACCTGTGATACACAAGACACCAAATAATTAAACAAAGGAATAACCGAAATGAGCAAAACTAAGGTCAAAAAGAAAAAAGAAACCAAATTTTCACTCTTTCTGAAAAACAACAAATATATTTTGATATCGGCATTGATTGCCTTTGCCGTAATGCAGCTTGTTTACTTCTGCTTCAGCCTTATTCCGTACGGCGATATGACAATCCTCAGAATGGACCTTTATCATCAATACGGTCCGCTGTTCGCAGAGCTGTATGACAGACTCACAAGCGGAGAATCGCTTATATACTCGTGGAATTCGGGTCTCGGAAGCAGTTTCCTCGGCAATTTCTACAACTATCTTTCGAGTCCCGTTACATTACTCATTCTCTTTTTCGGTCATAAGAACATTCCCGAAGCCATAGCGGCTATGATAGCGGTAAAAGCCATGCTCTCGGCAGGCTCGTTTACCTACTATATAAAAAAATCTCTCGGAAAACACGACCCGACAACGGCGGCATTCGGTATTTTATATGCTTTCTGCGGCTATTTTGTTGCTTATTATTGGAATCTTATGTGGCTTGATGCCATGGTACTTTTCCCCGTAATTTTGCTAGGAATCGAAAAAATAATTAACAAGGGCAAGCCAACTCTTTACTGCATTTCGCTCGCCCTGATGTTCTTTGCAAACTACTATATGGCATATATGATATGCATTTTTGCCGTTTTGTATTTTCTCACATACTATTTTGCAAATTACTCAATCGAGCAGAAATTTAACAGAGCCTTGAGCAAAAAAGCACCTCTTGCAAAGAGGCTTTCAAATTCGCTTTTTTGGAGTTCGGGAGTTAAATTTGCCTTTTACTCAATAGTCGCCGTACTGCTTGCGGCTTTTGTGGTTATACCCCTTATAACGATTCTCACCGACAGCTCCGCAACCTCAAGCGGCTCTCCCGCAGAATATAAAAAATATTTCAGCACGTTTGATTTTCTCGCAAATCATCTTGCAAGCTCCGAGCCTACAATCAGAAGCAGCGGCACCGACGTTTTGCCGAATGTTTACTGCGGCGTGCTTACTCTGCTTTTGGTTCCGCTGTTTTTATTCTGCAAAAAAATCAAAACACGCGAAAAGATTTCATACGTCTGCCTTTTGGGTGTGCTTTATTTAAGTTTTAATATGAATTATCTCAATTTCGTATGGCACGGCTTCCATTTCCCCAACGATTTGCCGTACAGATTTTCATTTATGTACTCGTTTGTGCTGCTCGTTATGGCGTACAAGGCTCTCATACACATAAAGGACTTTTCAGGCAAAGAAATATTGGCGACCGGCCTCGGATTTGCGTTGTTCCTTGTTCTTGTCGAAAAAATCACATCTAAAAATATCGGCGATATGTCGCTCGGTCTCAGCATAATATTCGGCGTCGGTTATGTTCTTATTCTGAGGCTGCTCAAGGATAAAAAATATCAGGCGTCGGCGGTTTCGATACTGCTTTTGTGCACCGTCACGTCAGAAATAGCTCTCGGTAACACAAATCACTATTCAATGAATCAGAACAAGACCAATTACACAAGCGATTATGACGATTTCAGAACATTGAAGAAAGAGCTTGACGACTATGACGGTAACGGCTTTTATCGTATGGAGCTGACAAATCTCCGCACGAGGATGGATCCGTGTTGGTACGATTACAACGGCGTTTCGGTATTCTCGTCGATGGCATATGAGAGCGTATCAAATATGCAGCAAGAGCTCGGTATGTTCGGAAATTATATCAACAGCTACACATATAATCCGCAAACACCTGTATATAACGCGATGTTCGGTCTTAAATACCTCGTTGATAACTGCGGATATTATTTAAATGACGAGCTTTATTCAAGCATTATGCAAAACGGAAAATTCACCGCATACAAAAACAATTACGCTCTGCCCTTAGCCTTTGCCGTAAACAAAGATGTTGCGTCATGGTCAAGCAAGGACGCCTTAAATCCGTTCGAAGCTCAGAACAACTGGTTTGAAAAAGCGACAGGTGTTTCCGATGTTTTAAAGCAAGTCGATATAAGCAACGTAACCTACAGCAACCTTAGCACATTCTCGGATATGCAGTTGTCCGTTGGCTTACTTGCATACAGCAAAAACACTTCAGGCGCTTCGGCGAGCTTTACGGCGGAGATAGTACCGCAAACCAATGCAAATATGTATGTATACGTTAAATCCGCTTCAAGCGACAACGCGACAATCACGGCTGACGGTTTTTCAAAGACGTTTGACACAGACGACGGATATATAATCGACCTCGGCGAACGCACACCCGAAGAAACCGTTTATGTGGACGTACCGATAAAGAACTCGGCAGCGGACAGCGGAACCATTTCGTTCTATGTTTACTCACTTGATATGGACAAATTCAAGGAAGGATATGAAAAGCTCTCAGGAAGCGGCGAGCTTAAAATAACCTCCTATAACGACACTGAGATATTCGGAGACATAACCGTAAATGACGGCGAAATGGTCTATACATCTATTCCCTACGACACAAACTGGGAGGTATATGTTGACGGAGTTAAGGTAAAAGCCGATGATATAGTTAAGATTTCCGACAGCCTTATGGGCTTTTACGCCGAACCGGGAGAACACGAAATTTACTTCCGCTATTATTCCTACGGACTCAGAAACGGCGCAATAATTTCAATTATTACTATTATCATAGCAACGCTGCTCATAATAATGAAACGCCGCAAAGTTCTGTTTTATAAAAAGAACAAACAGGATAAATGGTTGTTGTTAAACGAAAACGCCGCCGCTTTTGACGTAAGTTCGGCTGCAAATTCGAATGACGCCTCAATAAGTGGCCGCGCGGCTCCGCCGACAGAAGCCATAAAGCCCAACTTACCCGAAGACAATTCGACCGCAGACAAAACGCCGGACGAAGAAATCAGTTCGCCCGAAAAAGGCTCGGACAATGCGGAAAAAGAGAAAATAAAAAACGACAATAACGGTGAAGCTTAAAGCAGGGGGGTAATCCCTGCACAATATGATTTTTATTTGCTTAAGCCGAAAAAATCACGACCGATAAGCAAAGAGGACATTTAATATGGCTGAGATTTCGGAAAAAATCAGACAGAGCAAGGTCTTGTGCGGGGAAAATAAAATTCCTTACGCAAGAGCAGTTACGCTCATGAGCCTTTTCACCTTTACGTTTTTAGGTGCTGAATTTTTGTTTGTCAATATAATTGCACGCACGGCATCGGGCAATCTATTTTGAAGCAACTCATTTGAGCCAATACGGAATTATTGCGGCAGGCAGCAGCATATCCGATGTGAGCATTCCGAAAACAGGCAATACAAGCAGTCTTGCATTGTGGCTGTCAGCGGCGATAGTCAGCTGCGGCGCGCTGACCTTATTTATCATCGTCGGCAAAAAGAAAAAGGCAGTGTTGCCTAAATAACGGGTAAACACCGAAATCCATATAAAAGCGGACAGCGACATTCAAAGTTGCTGTCCGCTTTTTATAAATTTCATAAGGCAATTTGACAAAACGCGTTTTATACAATACCATATATGCAGATTATTTCTTGAAAGGAAAAAACTATGTCTGTAAAGAATGACATACGCTCGGAGCTTGAAGCACACAGAGGAGAAGATATTTCCGGACAATATCTTGCCGAAAAGCTCGGTGTATCGAGAAACGCCGTATGGAAAGCAATAAATTCACTTAAAAACGACGGATATAAAATTACATCTTCCACAAATAAGGGGTACTGTTTGTCGGAGTCCTGCGATATTCTCTCGCAAAGCACCATTGAAAGGCTTTGCGGCGAAAATACGGACATAAAAATATTTGAGAGCTTAGACTCCACCAACAATGAAGCAAAGAGAGAAACGGCAAACGGGAAAACCGACAAGCCGTTGCTCATCATTTCGGAGGAGCAAACTCTCGGTCGCGGCAGAAACGGACGCAATTTTTACTCGCCTAAGGGTACAGGATTATATTTTTCGCTCGTCACCTCTCCTAAAAGCGATTTGACGTCAGCCGTCGGTATAACGTCATATGCCGCCGTCTGCGTAGTTGAAGCAATTAAGGAGCTCACGGGAACCGATACAAAAATCAAATGGGTAAACGACATATATCTCGACGGCAAAAAGCTGTGCGGAATACTGACGGAAGCGGTATCCGACTTTGAAACCGGTACCGTAAGCAACATAATAATAGGCATAGGAATCAATCTGAAAACCGCCACCCTGCCTGACTCACTCAAGGACAAGGTTGGTTTTTTGGAATACGATTTACCGATTAAAAACGAGTTAATTTCGCTTATAGTTAAAAAATTACTAAAGTATGATGAGGAACGAAACAGTTTTATCGGTAGATATAAAAAATATTCTCTCGTTTTAGGAAAAGACATTAAATATACGAAGAATAATACTGAATTTTACGGCACGGCTCTCGACATTGACAAAGACGGAGGGCTTATCGTAAAGAGCGGGAATTCGACAACGGTGCTGAAAAGCGGTGAAATAAGCCTTTACCTTTAATTATCGCCTTCATCGCAAACAAAGCCTTAACACTTTTTTATTTCGCAGCATATAGTGTATTAGCGCAGTAAAAAAAGATAAGGCGGTGTCGGCATGATAAGAAAACGACGTATCGGTATCGGAGCCGTGTTTGTGACCTTGGGGATAGCCTTGGCAGTTGCTTTTATTCTGCCGGCACAATGGCTCGTAGTTGTACTCGCTCTCGCTCTTGTTTGCAGCGGGATAACGCTTTGCAGAAACTGTTGTTAAGGAGGAGTCTGTTTTGAAGGTTATTGTTTTTAAAAGCTCGAAGCTGCTCGGAGGTTTTCTGAGACTGATTTTCGGAATAAAAAAGGATACATTAACACAATAAATACATAAATGGCTGCAAAAACCTCGGTTTTTACAGCCAATTTATTTT
>ERZ780141.1011-NODE-1011-length-17926-cov-10.132729_pt1 | contig 17926 bp, 13 predicted proteins | sample MGYA00433080_ERZ780141 | MGnify/ENA primary metagenome ERZ780141 (study PRJEB29588, sample SAMEA2154047) | human gut metagenome | biome: human gut; feature: human-associated habitat; material: faeces | place: Denmark | collected 2008/2010 ... | reverse complement strand
TGTTTTTCATAGTTTTACCCCGAAATTCGTTGCACTTCTATTTGGACACTGCAAATCTCGGCGTTATACAGCGAAGTTTCAATCGTTTACAATCAAAGATTTGCCTTTGCAAATCACCTGCACAAACTAAATGATTGGGCTAATCTCGCCTTATGCATAACCGACAATCCGTATCGCAGTAACCATCTAACCTACTGCATATAAGATTGTATAAACTAAAGGGATGATGTAAACATCACTCCTTTAATTTACTTTTGCATTGCACCAATAAGTTCTTTCACCGAACTCATATTATGACGCTTTAAGAAATCACTTATGTAATCAACCACCTTTACTGTCACCGCCGGATCGATAAAGTTTGCAGTGCCAATTTGTACAGCCGTTGCTCCGGCAAGAATAAATTCCACAGCATCTCGTCCGTTCATAATGCCTCCAAGGCCCACAACCGGAATCTTAACAGCATTAGACACCTGCCAAACCATTCGCACCGCTATTGGACGAATACAAGCGCCCGACAAACCTCCAGTGATAGTAGACAGATATGGTCTCATCTTCTCAACATCTATCGCCATGCCAAGGAATGTGTTTGTCAGAGATACGGCATCAGCTCCGCTATCTTCAACAGCTCGAGCAATCTCTGTAATATCTGTCACATTCGGCGAGAGTTTCACTATCATAGTCTTACCCCATGCCTTTCTCACTTCGTTCACCACACTCTGCGCACCAGAGCAAGTGGTTCCAAAAGCCATACCGCCATGTTTTACGTTTGGACAAGAGATGTTGATTTCGATTGCTTTGATGCCATCAAGCGGCATCAATTTTTCGCAAACCTTCACATAATCATCTACCGATGCTCCGCTCACGTTCACAATTGGGACAGTGTCGTATTGTAACAAACGAGGATATATGTTTTCAATAAAGTAATCAACGCCCTTATTCTGAAGGCCTACAGCATTCAACATGCCAGAAGGAGTTTCCACCATACGTGGATATGGATTACCTTCACGATGATTCAATGTAGTGCCTTTGACAATGAATCCACCAAGGCGATTCAGATCTATGAAGTCGGCAAATTCTTCACCATACCCAAATGTTCCGGATGCAGTCAACACAGGATTCTTCAACTGCAAATCTCCAATATTTACACTTAAATCTACCATTTCAATCTATCTATATTAAATACTGGTCCTTCTTTACACACACACACATTTCCTTCGGTGGTATCTTCCACACAGCACAAGCATGCACCCAAGCCGCAAGCCATTACATTCTCAAGCGACACCTCGCATTCGACGTTCAACTCCTTGGCAATCTTTGCCACAGCCTTCATCATAGGCATAGGACCGCAACATGCAATATGCGAAAAACTTCCGGATTTCAACACACTATGCTGAGTCACAAAACCCTTTTCGCCCATTTCGCCATTTTCTGTTGAAATAAACACTTCTCCTATTTGTTGGAAATGCTCCAACTCAAGAAGGTCGGCTTTTGTACGTGCGCCAAGCAAGAACTTAACATCCGTACCAGCTTCTTTCGCTTTCTTACCAAGGTACAATAATGGTGCAACACCAACGCCACCACCAATGAGTAGCATACTTTCTTTGGGGAATACCGTAAACCCATTGCCCAAAGGCAACATCAAATTCAGTTTCTCACCCTTTTGCATCTCAATAAGTGAAGCTGTGCCAGCACCAGCCTTACGAACGAGCAACCATAAGTGGTTTTGCGTATAATCCACATAATTTACCGAAATCGGTCGCCTCAGATATGTGCTTTTAGAGTTTGGAACATCTACTTGCACAAATTGTCCAGGATAAATCTCTGGCAATTCACCCTGTAAGGGCTTTAAAGTAAGCATTGAATACAACTCCGACAAGCGGTTATTTTCAACAATCTCAAAGTCTATTAAGTATTTCTTCATTACAACAAATGATATTTTTACAAAACTAACAATTTTTTTTTAATTCTCGTTAGTTTTTTCAACAATCCGACACAGCAATTATGCAATATTTCTATTGTCCATCATACGGCTTTATCTTGCCATAAATAGTCATGCTTCCACTATTGAAATTTCCCGAAACCAAAGCCCTGGCCTCGTCACTGTTTTTATACAGGATGATATCAACCTGCGCACTCACGTTTGCCCCAAACAAAGAATACTTCACGCGAGTATCACCCTTCTTATCAACCAAAATCTTTAGATTGTTAACTCTGCCCTTGCACGTGATGCCACCGAGACCATTAAGTCCTAAGCGCCCATTTTCAAAAGCAAATTGCACTACTCCCTCATCGCCAAGCATATACAAAAAATTCGTTTCAGGGCGTGGATTGTTAAACGCCTGCCCTCTTGGTCCAAAAGATATTCTGTCTGCCAAAAGCACAAAATGACAATCTTTTAATGCCCTTATTGCATGTACACCAGCCACAGAATCCTGCAATGCAGTCATTCTCTTCTCCGCTGCTTTTTCCAACGATGTTTTCGATGACGAGCAAGCACCTAAACCACACGTCAAGGATATAACGATTGCTGTATAAAAAATAATCTTCTTCATATTCACTCCTTTCTAAATTGATATACTCTTATATTTTTAGACAACAATATTATTTTGAAGTTTATTTCTCGGCAAACATTTTTCTTTTTATCTCGTTGCGAAGGTCTTCGATAGAGCCATCATTATATATTATCACATCATAAAAATCATCGTTTAGCACCAATCTGTCGGCATCTCGCTGCATACGCTCAGCATCAACAAGTTTTTTTATCTCATTAAGATTCTTCTTGATCAGTACTTTCTTTATGTCAATATCGTCACCAAATCTCTTTATCATCTCCACGAGTGCTATTTCATCAATGATATAGGTACACCCTTTCTCCTTAGGGATCTGGTCGATAGTAGTCCAATAATGATTTCCACCGAAAAAAGTATATGCCAGCATTCTACTTTTTTCAGGTACATCATTGACAGTCACAAACCAATGTTCTTTGCCATTAGTTTCACCCGGACGAATATCACGTGTCGTGTATGATACCAAACTTGGGATACCATACTCTTCCATAATCTGTGTGGCCGTGGTCTTTCCACATCCCGAAGCGCCCACCACAGCATATATTAATGGTTTTGCCATGAATGTATTATTTTTCCTACAAATTTATTATTTTTGTACTCACAAAACAAATTCTAAACAGACAGAAAGCAAACTACAACCTAATATGACACAGAATCCTCAACAATTCAGACTTTCGTTCTCTCTTAAAATAATATTTCTATTCTCTTTGCTGTTGGTTTGCCTTTATCTCACAACAGCCATTTGCGCTTTGGTGACACTAAAATTAGGAATCACATTTACTGCTCTAAATATCCAAATAATACTGCAAAACATACTGGCTTTTGCATTCCCCGCAGTTGCAGTAGCATATTTTTCAAGCAAAAAGCCATTCCATTTCCTGAAATTAGACAAAGCGCCCAAACTACCGCACATTGCATATTTGGCTTTGGTATATATTGCGGCCATCCCAGTAATGAACCTAATCATTGACTGGAATAGCACCATACACCTTCCCGAGTCGATGAATGCTATAGAAACTCTGTTACGAGAATTTGAAGACTCCGCAAAAAATCTCACTGACCAACTCACGTCCACACAAACTCTATTCGGACTATTTTCTCTGATATTCACCGTGGGCATCCTCACCGGCTTAGGAGAAGAGGTATTTTTTCGTGGAATGCTCACGCAAGCCATTATACAAAAGCCCTGCAACAAGCACATCGCCATCTGGATTGGAGCATTTGTGTTCAGCTTGATGCATTTTCAATTCTTTGGTTTTGTTCCAAGAATGCTATTAGGCGCATTTTTCGGCTATTTACTTGTGTGGTCTGGCAATCTCTGGATTCCCATTATTGCACATGCCATCAATAATAGTTCGGCCGTTATAGTTAAATTCCTGGAACGTCAAGGAATGGACACATCATCGTTTGACTCAATCGGCACTTCAAACAACATGATTTGGACAGCAATAATAAGCGCAATCATAGTGACTGCCCTTATCATATATCGAAATAAATTCGGATTTCAAAAATCAACAGTTAATGACTAAAAGGAATTAATCGAATTTCTTGCGACGGAACACAAAGTTTCGTCCCAAGTATTTCTCTCTTACGACTGGATTCTCTGCCAATTCCTCGCTTCTGCCTTCATATAATATCTTACCTTCAAATAGCAAATAAGCACGGTCGGTGATACTCAGTGTTTCTGGGGCATTGTGGTCAGTAATCAGAATGCCTATATTTCTCTTCTTCAAATTATACACCACACTCTGTATCTCTTCCACAGCAATTGGGTCAACGCCGGCAAATGGTTCATCAAGCATAATAAAGCGAGGATTAATTGCCAAGCAACGAGCAATCTCCGTTCTTCTTCGCTCTCCCCCCGACAACCTATCACCAGTGTTCTTTCTAACCTTCTGAAGACTAAACTCATTTATCAAATCCTCCAGTTTTTGCTTTTGCTCGGCAGGAGAGGTATTCGTCATCTCCAAAATGCAACGAATATTATCCTCCACCGTCAATTTGCGAAACACCGATGCTTCTTGCGCCAAATAGCCGATGCCATGTTGTGCTCGCTTATAAACCGGGTATTTTGTAATATTAAAATCATTCAGAAATATTTGTCCCGAATTTGGGGTAATCAAACCTGTCGTCATATAGAATGTTGTGGTCTTGCCAGCACCATTCGGCCCAAGCAAACCCACAATTTCACCTTGATGCACATTTATCGACACATGGTTAGCCACCGTGCGTTGACGATATTTTTTCACCAAATTATCTGTCGAAAGCACAAGTTTACCCTCTTCTCCCAGGCGGTCCAATTCAGCCAATTTTGCTTGCTCTTCCTTGTCGGCCTGAAACTTTATCGGAAATATTTTCATCTGCAGAATCTTCCCTTTTTTATTTCTTATTTAATCGTCCTTTGATATAATCAGTAAGCAATTGAATAGCCACTTCATTATGTCCTCCCTGAGGGATAATAAGGTCGCAAAGACGTTTTGCAGGCTCAATATGCTTTAAATGCATAGGCTTTAGCACGCGTTCGTATCGGTCAATCACCATCTGTGGAGTGCGGCCACGTTCGATGCAATCTCTACTGATTACTCTTATCAGTCTATCATCAGCATCAGCATCAACAAAAACCTTTATGTCCATAAGATTACGCACACGCTCATCCGACATAACCAAAATACCCTCAAGCACAACCACATCATGAGGCCCCATGTGAATTGTTTCCTTTTGGCGTGAACTGGTGATATAATCATATGTTGGCATGTCTATCGACTCTCCACGCTTCAAAGCATCAAGTTGCGACAGCAGCAAATCCCAGTCAAAAGCAGCAGGCTCATCAAAGTTGATTTTCTGACGATCCTCCATTGGAACATGGCTCGAATCTTTATAATAATTATCTTGTGAAATCACACCCACTTCACCAGATGGAAGATGTTCCATAATTTTTCTTACCACAGTTGTCTTACCCGACCCTGTTCCTCCAGCAATACCAATTATAAGCATTTTATTTTTGATTTTATTTTTGACTGTGTAAACAAATTTCTTTTCAACTTGCAAATATAGCGAATTATTATTGCCTACAGAGAATATCCAACAAACTATTTTTCGTCTGCCACAACTTTATGCGCCATTTAATCAAACGTCATAAAACTGAAAAAGAGTCCAAACCATTTCGGCAGGACTCTTTCCCATATATACTATACGATTATATTCTATCAAATCCACTTAACATAAGCGAAGTCTTGGCGGTGAGCCATATTTTCGTTTATAGGGAAAATTCTGAATGAATAACGGAATGTTCCAGGATTCTTGATCTTATCCTTGAAGTGATATGTAACAAACACGCCATCTTCTTTAACAACATCAAGAGTGATGCTCTTGTAGAACTTATATTGATCCTCCTCTTGTGTATGGATTACCAAGTCCACGCCAAGCGAACGGCCCAAACCTACAGTATTAAGGACTACAGTAGCTTCCATTTCTTCGCCGCAGCTAGATTGCTGACGCAAAGAATCGCTGATTTGAATATCTACCACATTTATATCGTTCCACTTCGAAGCTACATTTTCCTTCCATGCAGCAAGATCTTTGGCAACAGCATAGTTGTTTGCAATAAGCTTAGTAGAGCGTACGCCTTCCTTGCTATAGAAACGTTCAATGTAGTCGTTAATCATACGAGTCATTGTGAAGTTAGGAGCAATGTGGGCAATAGAATTCTTGATGTAAGAAATCCATGCTGGAGAATAGCCTTCTTCGTTTGTGCCGAAATACAATGGAATGATCTCATTCTCAAGAGTTGTGTAGATAGTAGCAGCATCAAGACGGTCTTGCATGCTTTGGTCTGTGAATGTGCGCTTGTCAGTCAATGCCCAACCTGCACCTTCTTTATAACCTTCATACCACCAACCATCAAGCACTGAGAAGTTAAGCACACCATTCATTTCTGCCTTCTCACCTGATGTACCAGATGCTTCGAGCGGACGAGTTGGAGTGTTCAACCAAATATCAACACCTGTCACAAGACGCTTAGCAACAACCATATCGTAGTTCTCAAGGAAGATAATCTTACCAAGGAATTGTGGCATCTTAGAGATTTCCACGATGCGCTTGATCAAGCCTTGACCTGCGCCATCAGCAGGGTGTGCCTTACCAGCGAAAATGAATTGCACTGGATACTTTTCGTTGTTCACGATTCTTGAAAGACGATCAAGGTCGGTGAAGAGCAAGTGTGCACGCTTGTAAGTAGCAAAACGACGCGCAAAACCAATCAAGAGCGCATTTGGATTGATCTTTTCAAGGATTTCTACTACGCGAGCAGGATCTCCTTGGTTCTTAATCCACTTTTGACGGAAATCACGCTTAACGAAGTTGATAAACTTGTTCTTTAGCAGCTTGCGCATTTCCCAAATTTCAGCATCAGGGAGGTCAAGAATTGGAGCCCATGTAGATTCCTTCTCTTGTGTTGCGTAGAAATCCTTGCCAAGGTGCTCTTCGTAATACTTCTTCCACTCAGAAGCAGCCCATGTAGGCATGTGAACACCGTTTGTAACGTATGATACGTGAGATTCTTCAGGAGCATAGCCTTTCCATACACCTTGGAACATTCTCTTTGACACTTCGCCGTGCAACCAGCTTACACCGTTTGACTCTTGGCAAGTATTCAAAGCGAACACGCTCATAGAGAACTTTTCGTTAGTATCTGGATTTTCACGACCCATATTCATGAGGTCTTGCCATGAGATGCCCAATCTTGCTGGGTATTCACCCATATACTTTCCAAACAAACCTTCTTCAAAATAGTCGTGACCTGCAGGCACTGGAGTGTGAACAGTATAAAGAGATGTTGCACGCACCACTTCAAGAGCCTCGTTGAAGCTAAGGCCTTCTTCTTGAACATAGTCAACCAAACGTTGAAGGTTGAGAAGTGCAGCATGGCCTTCGTTGCAGTGATATAGACGACTCTTGATACCAAGACGCTTGAGCATGAGCACACCACCAATACCAAGCAAATACTCTTGCTTAATGCGGTTTTCCCAATCGCCACCATAAAGCTTGTGAGTGATAGGACGGTCCCATTCTGAGTTCTTATCAATGTCGGTATCGAGCAAATACAAATTCATTCTACCTACATTCACCTTCCAGATATTAGCATAGATAATGCGGCCTGGATAAGGCACTTCAAGAATCATTTGGTTTCCAGTTTCATCAAGGACCGGCTCGATTGGCAATTGATTGAAGTTTTGTGCTTCATAGTTAGCCACTTGTTGACCATCCATCGACAATGTCTGGGTAAAGTATCCATAACGATACATAAAGCCAACAGCTGTCATAGGAACACGAGAGTCAGAAGCTTCCTTAATGTAGTCACCAGCCAAAATACCAAGACCACCAGAATAAATCTTCAATGCGCTGCACAATCCATATTCCATGCTGAAATATGACACAGAAGGAATATCGTCACGCATTGGTACTGCCATATATGCCTTAAAGTCGTCATAGACTTTATTGATACGTGACATCAACTCTACGTCGTTAAGAATTTCCTCTGCTCTGTCAGAATCAAGTTGTTGAAGCACCATCACTGGGTTTTCGCCAGTGGCTCTCCACAATTCTGGATCTAATTCGCGGAAGATTGTTTTAGCATCACTATTCCAAACCCACCAGAGGTTCTTTGACAATTCCTCAAGTTTTTTCAAACCATTTGGAAGTTCTGCTTTTACAGTAATGTTTCTCCATGCAGGAGCATTAGTGTTACTTGCTTGTAGTTTCATACAATAATTTATATTAATTATTTCTATTCTTTGCATTCTTAAGAGCTACATTATAAGCCTCTTGATAATACTTCATGAAATTGTCCCATGAGGCACTTTTCGATACTTTTTGTGCAGCTGCTCTAATTGTTTTAATCTCAGATTGCGACTTAACGAATACACCTTCTATTGTTTCAGCTATGCCATGCACCAATTCATCATAATTTGAATCTGTGCGGTGAAGCACTTTCACGCCACATTCTTTATCGCCATACTCATCTTTTACCCACTGACCGAAACCAGCCAAATCGGTGGTAATAGTTGGCACACCAAAAGCCGCACTCTCAAGAGGAGTATAACCCCATGGCTCATAATACGATGCAAATACGCTTAAATCCAAGCCTGGAATCAAATCGTAGTAACTCATATTAAACACACCATCACTACCATTCAAATAGCATGGAACATACACCAATTTCACGCGATCTTCAATATAATTAGTGAAGCCCAAACTACGCATCTTTTGGTAAATGTTATCACTATCAAAATTAAATATGTCGTGAGTCGTCAAAGTATTGTCTTGACGAACAATCTTTCCTGCTTCGAGTGCTTCCACAAGACCCTTATTTGGCTTGTCTGTCCATGCTGGCACCATCATAAAAGCAAGCACTTTTCTGTCGCTGTCTCGCAAGTCAGTGCGCAAAACATTTATCGCATCGATAAACGCATCCAACCCCTTATTTCGGAATTCATTTCTGCCCGAAGTGGCAACGATAAACGTATCATCTTTTAAATCCTCGCCAAGCAAAGCCGATGCTACTGCAAGCATCTTCTCTCTTGCTGCCTTTCGGGCAATATTATATTTCTCGCCCTTTGGCACAAAATTTTGCTCAAAAGCATTAGGCGTAACTATTGGATCTATTTCTAGCAATTGACGGCATTCTCTTGCTGTCACTTCACTCACCGTAGTGAATGCATCCGCCTCATGAGCTGCTGTTTTCTCAAGCGAATGCTTCGACTGCATATTCAATTCCTCTGCCATCTGATCGCCATTATATCCACTCATATAGTCATACAATGGCTTATTGTTACCACAGATGCTTCTGCCTATGCTTGTGGCGTGTGTGGTGAACACTGTGGCAACACTTGGCATTGACGACTTCAGGTACAAAAGCCCCATTCCAACGGTCCATTCATTGAAATGTGCCACCATCTTCTTATTTTGTCCAATATGCTTAGCAAGACTTTCAATCACCAAAGCACTACCGTAGGCAAACATACAAGATTCGTCATAGTCGCCATAAGCATGAAGTGAATCAACTTTGTATTCATCCCACATTTTGCCATACAGCTCATCTTTCTTTTCAAAAAGACTATTATATTTAACCAGGATAGCAATAGGCTTGCCAGGAATATCCCATCGCCCTACTCTAACCTCAACGCCGTAAGGCAAATTTGTCGACTTAATCCAGTCTTTGAGCAGTGTTTTTGATTCTTTAAAATATGGAGATTCGGATTCGGCCCACAAATCTGGGCCTACAAAAACAACTCTGTCCTTCATCTGCTTTTGCAAGGTCTTTGCTTTTGTTGAAAGCACTGCGTAGATTCCTCCTACTTTATTGCAGACTTCCCAACTGACCTCAAACAGATATTCAGGCATAGTATTCGCATTTGTCATATCGTTCTATAAACCTATTATTGTTTGAAAGCGCAAAATTACAAAAAAAACTTCATATATCATTTATTTCCAGCAAGATTTAAAATTCTTGCCATTTTTCTGCAACAATTACTCTCGTAATTTTTTATTTATTTTATCTTTATTCTTTTCTATATCGCTTTATTCTATCAAAAGCACAGAGAAACACGCAAAGCAATACCAATCCGCCACGACATAGCAACAGAATCCGTTTCACACAAATACCTCAAAAAGTAAAATGCAATTGGATGCGCAAGCCCCTTCTATCAATGCCAGCCCTATTCATATACGTCAATCGCCACACATAATCAAGTCGCAAGCATGTAAGGATATTGTCAATACCCACACCGACTTCCATATACGGAGTCTTATCCATAGGCGCACAATTATTCATCTCCGGGAATCTGAATAAATCTGGATTATTTGCCGGATTATTCGAATCCTTCAACTTGCCATAAAGCCCTCTAAACGAGAAAGCCTCGCGCAACTTTAGATATTTAATCAATGGCAACCTGTTGAATATCGCACCATTTGCCCAATAAGTCACGTCCCACGACAAGTACCTATCATTCATAAATTCCATAGGGCTCATCAGCACAAATGATTCGGGCTGAATTGTGTAGGACAAATTGGCATTTGGCAACATCAAGTCGGGGAATGAAACATTGCTCCATATCTTTCCTCCCTTCAATATAATATCAGTATATCCAAACGCCGACAACCAAAAACGCTTCTGTATGCCTATTTCCGTCTTATTAACACAGAACTTACTTCCCAAAAAACCTTTTGGGGCATAAGTGTGCGACACCGTGAACACAGGAGCATCAAAGTTTATAGGAATTCTGTATGATTTCGTCTGATAAAATGTTTCTCCTGGCGCATAACGAAGCGTAACATTAAACAACGCCTCATTATAATGCCCATAAGTGTTTCCATATCCGTCAACAAACGGCATATAGCGGCTCGCCTCTTGCGTATCATAACGGAATCCTGCTGCAACTGAAAATCCACTTGCAGTCTCCAACTTATATTCAAGCTCCGATGTGCGCTTATAGGTTACCGCCTTGTCTGGCATACGCTTCCACGCAAGGAACACGTTGTCGTCATTAGTGTACATGTAATGCTGACCTAAATGGTCCACATCATATTTGTGCAACATCCTTATGGAGTGTATCGGAAATTCCATATTATGGTATTTCTTTTTATTAAACGAGTATTCCAGTTGTCCCGAATATTTCCATTTCTCATCTTTAAAGCCATATGCGGCATAGCCTCGAGCAAACACATGGTCGCAAAGATTGGCCGTGGTCATACCGCCCACCTTCAAGCGCAGCCCTTCAAGAGTGTTTCCACTTATCGCTGTATTCATCGGCCCAAAATCAAATTTGCTATCCTTTGATGTAGGTATATAACCCGACACCAAAGTCACTACAACCTTTTCGCCCCAATAAAACAATGGCACTTGTCGCAAGCGCGCAAGGATTTGTTTTACTGAGTTCTCACTGGCTTTTATAGGCGTTTTCCGATTATCCTTCCAAAACTCCTCCGGCATAAAACTTGCATCAGCTGCCGTAATTTTCGTGCCTTCTTTCTTGAATATACCCACATTGTCGGGTTTATCGAAATTATGACCAGAATATATCGCCAATCTTCGTGCATATAACTCTTGTGTGCCAGGCATGATTTTAAACTCAACTGTCATATCATCACGCGTTTTAAGACGTGATCCATCAGGAGCCTTTTCATAATCTTGCTCGATATATATCTTTTGCACGTAGTTGAGATTGATGTCTTTAGGCACATTCATTTTTACCTTTTTCACAAACATCGTTGTGTCATCAGCCACAACATAAATTCTACCATTAAACCCAAACGATTGCGGGTTGAATGGCGAAAAACTCAAGTCGATGCATTTCACACCATCAATATCGATAGTGTCATTTAAATAATACTTATAGAAATTTGTACCGATATGCGACAACGGACTCACAAATCGATTCTGCATAAATGTAACATCATTACCAAATATGTCAATTTCACGGAACACATCTTCAAGAAATCGCTGAATGCTTTCCTCATCAAACACCTCATCAATTCCGGCTCGCTTCAATCCCTTAATGTGCTCCTTATGCGACTCTGGCGAAAGACGGTAGTATTCCGTTGAGACACGCTCCTTAACCGACATCGGCAAAATACGTTTACCCGAAACCTCACTTGTATCCATAAACTCATGGAGGAACTTGAATTTCTTTAATATCCAATTCTCTTTCTCATCACTGAAACCAGTGAGTCCGCATGTCATCTTGAAATATTTATCGAAATTATAGTAAGGATGATTCTTAGGGTTACATTGCGATTTCTTTGCCATAACTTTCTCTACGAAGGCCACAGCAGGATTATTTTTTTTACTATACCTCTCCTTCTTTGGCTTTACCACGATTTCGCTCAATGCCACACCAGTTGGCACCAACTTTATCACCACATCGTTTTCTTTGCCTTTGTTCACAAACACCTCCTTGTGTTTATATCCCATAAGCAATATACTCACATTGATAAAGTTAACATTGGTGCGTATATCAAATTCACCGTTTTCATCAGTCATAGTTCCCTGGTCAGAACCTTTGAGAAATATTGCGGCAAATGGCAAAGGTTCGTGTGAAACAGAATCAACAAGAACACCCTTAATGCGTGTAGGTGCGTATTCTCGCTGTCCGAAGGCAAACAATGGCATGACGATAGCCATCATCGCAATAACAATTCTATAGATAATCTTCACTTCAATAAATTATACTCCTGTATTGTATATTTCTATTCAAAAAATTATTTTTGCAAAAGTAATCAATAAAAAGCTTTCCTTTTAAAGCATTTTCAGCCCAATACTATTCAATATATCGCTTACATTATTCAATAATGGCAAAAGAAATAGAACACAAATATCTGGTAATCTCAGAGGATTACAAAAAACAAGCATCTGAAAGCTTTCATATTATGCAAGGCTATCTTTCCGACGAAATAAACCGCACCGTGAGAGTGCGCACTCGCGGCTCACAAGCATTTCTCACCATCAAAGGGCGCAATAATGGCGCAACAAGGGTGGAATATGAATATGAAATTCCCTACGCCGACGCGCAAGAAATGCTTCACAATCTTTGCAAGCAACCAATTATCGACAAGCATCGCCACATCGTGATGCACGAAGGCAACAGCTGGGAGATTGACGAGTTTCATGGCCTTCTTGAAGGATTGATCCTCGCCGAAATCGAACTGCCTTTCGAAAGCTACACCTACAACAAGCCAAACTTCGTCGGTAAAAATGTTACCGACGACCCTCGCTATTATAACTCTGCGCTCGCTGCTTCTGGCAAAGTGCCACAGCAAGACTAATCACATGCAAAAAGGTTATTTTCGCACAAGTTTCACCACATTCTCCACGTGATGTGTATGGGGGAACATATCCACTGGCTGAACCTCTGTGACACGATATTTTGCATCAAGCAATGCCAAATCGCGTGCCTGTGTGGCCGGATTACAGCTTACATAAACTATACGTTCTGGTTCAGCATTTAATATCACGTTCACCACATCTTCATGCATACCGGCACGTGGTGGGTCAACAATCATCACGTCTGGTCTTCCGTTGGCTTCAACAAACTCATCAGTGAGTATATCTTTCATGTCGCCAGCATAGAATTCAGTATTATCAATACCATTTACTGCACTATTGAGTTTTGCATCCTCTATAGCTTCTGGCACATATTCTATACCTATCACCTTCTTTGCTTTTCGTGACACAAAATTGGCAATCGTTCCTGTTCCTGTATAAAGGTCATAAACCAATTCATCAACGGTCAAATCAGCCATTCTGCGAGCCACTTTATATAACTCGTAAGCCTGCAGCGAATTGGTTTGATAGAATGATTTCGGACCGATTCTAAACTTCAAGCCCTCCATTTCCTCTTCAACATATTCACGACCAGAATACAGCACCACTTCTTGGTCTGCTATCGTATCGTTTACCTTCAAATTTATGACGTATTGAAGCGATGTGATTTGAGGGAATTTACTTTTTAATGCTTGCATTACATCTGCGATTGCTTCCTCTTCTGGCGCACCAAACACTACAATCAGCATAATCTCACCAGTGCTTGTGGTTCGAATCATAATCGTACGCATCAATCCCTCTTGTGCACGCAAATCGTAGAAACTATAGCCCTTTTCTATCGCATAGCCACGTAAGAAAAGTCTTATCTCATTCGACACATCTTCTTGCAACCAGCACTTTTTGATATCAAGCACTTTATCAAATGCGCCAGGAATATGAAATCCCAAAGCGTTTCTGTCGGGGAATTCTTTTCCCGAATTTAACTCTTCGAATGTTAGCCAGCACTTGTTTGAGAAAGTAAATTCAAGTTTGTTTCTGTAATGCGTAGTATTAGCCGATCCCATTGTAGGCATCACCTCTGGCAGGTCAACCTTTGCAATGCGTTCAAGAGCGTCAACCACCTGTTGACGCTTATATTTCATTTGATATTCATATGGAATATGCTGCCATTTACAACCGCCACACACTCCAAAATGCTGGCAGAATGGCTCTACTCGTATTTCGCTCGGCTTTTTCATTGCCACAATGTGCGCTTCGCCATAAGATTTTCTCTTTTTATCAAGCTTCAAGTCAACAATATCGCCAGGTGCACCAAATGGCACAAACACCACCATATCATCAACACGGGCAAGGCTCTTGCCTTCTGCGGCAACATCCACTATTTCAACATTTTCTATTATTGGGAGATCTTTTCTCTTTCTACTCATTACCTATAATTTTTTATTTCCGCAAAATTACTACTAAAAGTTCAATCACACAATTTCAATTAATCAAAAACCCTATTTCAAAGAAAAACACACACATAAACACAAAAAAATAGCATAATTTTAGCACTACTATTTAAAATGGATTGAAAAATTCATTATCTTTGCAAACAGGATTTGGAAAAAAATACCAATGTCTATTTTTATAACCGAATCAAGATTATTTATCACCAATAATATATTTTTTTAATGAAAAGTATTTATACTTTCGGTAACGGTAAAGCAGAAGGCCGTGCCGACATGAGAAACTTATTGGGTGGTAAGGGTGCAAACCTTGCAGAAATGAACCTTATCGGCGTTCCTGTTCCTCCAGGTTTCACTATCACCACCGAAGTATGCAACGACTACTACAAAGTTGGACAAGACGAAATTGTAAAGCGTCTCCAAGGAGAACTCGAACAATCTGTTAAGCACATCGAGGATTTGATGAACTGCAAGTTTGGCAGCGTTGAAAATCCATTGCTCGTTTCAGTTCGTTCTGGTGCTCGCGCTTCTATGCCTGGTATGATGGACACCATTCTTAACCTCGGTTTGAACGATGAGGTTGCTGAAGGCATGGTGAAGAAGACCAACAACCCTCACTTCGTTTACGACTCTTATCGTCGTTTCGTGCAAATGTATGGCGATGTTGTGCTTGGCATGAAGCCTGTTAACAAAGAAGACATCGATCCATTCGAAGCAATCATCGAAGAAGTTAAGGCTATCCGTGGCGTGAAGCTCGACAAGGACCTCTCTGTTGACGAACTTAAAGAACTTGTTGCTCGCTTCAAGAAAGCTATCAAGGAACAAACAGGCAAGGACTTCCCTAACAATCCAATGGAACAACTTTGGGGTGCTATCTGCGCTGTATTCCGCAGCTGGATGAACGAACGCGCTATCCTATATCGTAAGATGGAAGGAATTCCTGACGAATGGGGTACTGCAGTTTCTGTTATGGCCATGGTATTCGGTAACATGGGCGAAACATCAGCTACTGGTGTATGCTTCAGCCGTGACGCTGCTACTGGCGAAAACATCTTCAACGGTGAATACCTCGTTAACGCTCAAGGTGAAGACGTGGTTGCCGGCATCCGCACACCACAACAAATCACTATCGAAGGCTCTCGCCGTTGGGCAGCCCTCCAAGGTGTTAGCGAAGAAGAACGCGCAAGCAAGTTCCCTTCAATGGAAGAAGCAATGCCTGCTATCTACCAAGAACTCAATAGCATCCAAGAAAAGCTTGAAAACCACTACCACGACATGCAAGATATGGAATTTACCGTACAAGAAGGTAAACTTTGGTTCTTGCAAACTCGTAACGGTAAGCGCACTGGTACTGCAATGGTTAAGATTGCTATGGACCTCTTGAAGGAAGGCTTAATCGACGAAAAGACTGCTATCCTCCGCTGCGAACCACAAAAGCTTGACGAACTTCTTCACCCTGTATTCGACAAGGCTGCTTTGAAGACTGCTAAGGTTATCACACAAGGTTTGCCAGCATCTCCAGGTGCTGCATGTGGCCAAATCGTATTCCACGCCGACGATGCGCAAACATGGCACAACGATGGTCACCGCGTAGTGATGGTTCGTATCGAAACATCTCCTGAAGACTTGGCTGGTATGTCAGCTGCTGAAGGTATCCTCACCGCTCGTGGTGGTATGACATCTCACGCTGCCGTTGTGGCTCGTGGTATGGGTAAGTGCTGCGTTTCTGGCGCTGGCGCTCTCAACATAAACTATAAGAACAAGACTGTAGAAGTGGAAGGCGTAGTTTACCACGAAGGCGACTACATCTCAATCAACGGTTCTACAGGTCAAGTATACGCAGGTGAAATTCCTACTAAGGCTGCTGAACTTTCTGGCGACTTCAAGGAACTCATGAACCTTTGCGACAAATACACTAAGTTGCTCGTTCGTACCAACGCCGACACTCCACACGATGCACAAGTTGCTCGCAACTTCGGTGCTAAGGGTATCGGTTTGACTCGTACAGAACACATGTTCTTCGAAGACAAGAAGATCATCGCAATGCGTGAAATGATTCTTTCTGACACTGTAGAAGGTCGCGAAAAGGCTCTTGCTAAATTGCTTCCTTATCAAAAGGCAGACTTCAAGGGTATCCTTGAAGCAATGGACGGCTATCCAGTGAACATTCGTCTCCTTGACCCACCTTTGCACGAATTCGTACCTCACGATCTTGCTGGCCAACAAGTGATGGCTAAGGAAATGGGCATCAGCCTCGAAGAAATCACCAAGCGTGTTAACAGCCTCGCTGAAAACAACCCTATGCTTGGTCACCGTGGTTGCCGCTTGGGTATCACATTCCCTGAAATCACTGCTATGCAAACTCGTGCAATCTTGAGCGCTGCTTGCGAATTGAAGAAGGAAGGCAAGAACCCAATGCCAGAAATCATGGTTCCTCTTATCGGTATCCTTCACGAGTTAAAGTCACAAAAGGATATTATCCAAAAGACCGCTAAGGAAGTATTTGCAGAATATGGTGTAGAAGTAGAATTCGAAATCGGTACAATGATTGAAATTCCACGTGCTGCCCTCACCGCCGACAGAATTGCAACTGAGGCAGAATACTTCTCATTCGGTACAAACGACTTGACTCAGATGACATTCGGCTACAGCCGCGATGACATCGCCAGCTTCTTGCCAGTATATCTCGATAAGAAGATTCTTAAGGTTGACCCATTCCAAGTATTGGATCAAAATGGTGTTGGCCAACTTATCAAGATTGCTGTTGAACGCGGTAAAGCAGTTCGTCCTAACCTCAGAACAGGTATCTGTGGTGAACACGGTGGCGAACCTTCATCAGTTAAGTTCTGCGCTAAGGTAGGTTTGGATTACGCATCATGCTCACCATTCCGTGTGCCTATCGCACGCCTTGCAGCGGCGCAGGCTGCTGTAGAGGAATAATCCTTGAATGCTAAAAAAAGCTAATACATGGTAGGCGTCTGAAAATCAGGCGCCTGTTTTTTTGCATCAAACCAACATTTTTACATTATTAACGCAAATATTGCTGTCCGGTAAAACTCCAAAGAGCATAAATACCCTGCCCGAAGCCCTGT
>ERZ780141.997-NODE-997-length-18145-cov-2.787783_pt1 | contig 18145 bp, 13 predicted proteins | sample MGYA00433080_ERZ780141 | MGnify/ENA primary metagenome ERZ780141 (study PRJEB29588, sample SAMEA2154047) | human gut metagenome | biome: human gut; feature: human-associated habitat; material: faeces | place: Denmark | collected 2008/2010 ... | reverse complement strand
CTCCTCGTATGGGTGTTGCGGCTATTGATGCGTTACTCGATGGTCAGCGTAATGTAATGATCGGTGTCCAAAACGATGAAATCGTCAATGTTCCTTTCTCTAAAGCGATCAAGAACGATAAGCCGATTAATCGTGATTTGCTGGATGCCTTACGCATCTCGTCAATTTAACAGCGAATACATAGAAATGAAGATAGGGAAGTTTCTTTGGGAGCTTCCCTTTTTTATGTTAGGCAATTATAAAGTTTCCGAGTTATATATCTGACAGATGAAAAAGATGAACTTTCATACTTACTTTTTGCCTGGGCAATCGTATATTTGTGAAATTCATTTTTAATATAGGCTTTTATGAAAAACTTACATTACTTTGCTGCGGCAGTATTAGCAGGTTCCTTGTTGGTAGCTTGCCAGTCGCCATCAAAAGAAGGAGAAGGTGTGATCACAGTTCCGGTTCGTACTCAATTGGCACAGCAAGACGTTATCCCGGTATCGGATGATGTGGAGAAGATAGAATATATTCCACTGGAGACGAACGATTCTTGTCTGATTAGCAATATTCTTTCGATGCAAGTCAGCCGCGATTACCTTTTTATCTATAATGGAAAGACCAGCCAGGTCTTGCAGTTCGACCGTGCAGGCAAATTCGTGCGGACAATCGGGCGTGCGGGCAACGGACCTGGAGAATATACGCTGGTGAGCGATCTGGCAATCGACGAAGCCAATCAGCAGCTTTATATCTTCTGTTATGGAGAAGCACCTCGGGTATATGGTTTTGACGGGCAGTATCAGCTGTCTGATACAACCCTGCAAGGTAGTAGCTCGGCCGTTCTGTTGGATGAACAACATATCGCGATGAGAGGCTTGCGAATGTATCCGAATGCTTGGCTGGCTGCTTTGAAAGAGAAAGGTGGAGAAATTACAGCAAAGATCGATCCGTATGAAGCTTCATTGGCCGAAGACGTCAGTTATATGGAGAATCCGATGCTTGTTCCGGCCGGTAAATCAGCATTGGCTTTCTCAACCTGCAATGATACTGTGTTTCGTCTTTCGCCTGAAGGAATCGAACCCGCTTATTGTCTAGCACGGCAAAATCGGACTGCTTTCTATACGGATGTAGCGGATATTCGTCAGCGGAAGAATAATCCGATTCAAGATACGGATTTGGATTTGTATGATTTCTTCGAGACGCCGCGTTATTTATACTTACGTGTTACACAGGCCGGAGAAATTTATATTCAGCGTTATTCAAAGGAAGACGGAACCTGCCTTTCATGCCGTGTTCCCGAAGCCTATTTGTCATGCAGCCGGATGATACCGGGAAACAATGTAATTGGTTTGACCAACGATGTCGATCAGGGAGTTCCTTTCTGGCCAGAGTTTGCTATGAATGGCCTGACAAGCGCTCAGGTAGTAACATACGATCTGGTCAGCGGATTACAAGAAGAAGGATATTTGAAAGATATGCCCGAAGCCTTGAAGGCATTGGGCGCGGATGATAATCCGCTTATTATCATTTATACATATAAGCAGTAATAATAAACAATGAAAGAAGAGTTTTCTTACATAGTTGATCAGTTTGCCGATTTGCAAATTCTGCGCTACCAAGTGCCGGGATTTGCAAATCTCTCTTTGCGCCAGAAGCAGTTGCTCTATCATTTATCGGAGGCAGCTTTGATGGGACGCGATATTTTATTTGACCAGAACGGTCGTTATAATCTGGTAATACGCCGGACGCTCGAGGCGGTTTATCTGTACGGGAAAGTAGATAAATCGTCGGCCGATTATCAGGCCTTCGAGGTCTATTTGAAGCGGGTCTGGTTTGCCAACGGTATTCATCATCATTACGGAGAAGATAAGTTTATACCCAGTTTCTCGGAAGCCTTCTTCGATGCGGCTGTCCGTTCGGTTGATACTTCTCTATTGCCTTTGAAAGCGGGCGAAACAGTTGATGCCTTGCTGGCTCGTTTGAAGCCGGTGATCTTTGATCCGACTGTAATGCCTAAGCGTACTGTTCAAAGTGGAGATACCGACTGGATTCAGGCGTCGGCCAATAATTACTATGGCGAAGATGTTACCCAGGCTGAAGTTGAAGCCTTTTACGGGAAGATGAAGGCCGAAGGCGACAGTCGCTGTCCGCTGTCTTATGGTTTGAACAGTCGCCTTGAGAAAGAGAACGGTTGGTTGGTCGAACGGGTTTGGAAAGTAGGTGGCCTGTATTCGGAAGCCATCGAACGGATTGTGGCTGAACTGGAGAAAGCAACTGCTTTTGCCGAGAACGAGAAGCAACGCCAGATCATCGCTACGCTGATAGATTATTATCGTACCGGTGATCTTCGTACCTTCGATGCCTATTCTATTCTTTGGGTGGAAGATACCGACTCGCAAGTTGATTTCGTGAATGGCTTTATCGAAACCTATGGTGATGCCTTGGGATTGAAGGCCAGTTGGGAATCGACGGTGAATTTCCGAAACGAAGAAGCCACTCGTCGCACACAGATCATCAGCGAGAATGCTCAGTGGTTTGAAGATCACTCGCCTGTGGATAAACGGTTCAAGAAGGAACGGGTAAAAGGTGTGAGTGCGAAGGTGATCACGGTTACGATGTTGGGTGGCGACTGTTATCCTTCTACGCCGATAGGAATTAATCTTCCGAACGCCGATTGGATTCGTCGCGACCACGGTTCGAAGTCGGTTACCATCGAGAATATTATGGAAGCCTATGACAAGGCTTCGCAGGGCAGCGGTTTTAGTGATGAGTTCGTTTGGAGTGATGAAGAACGCAATCGCATTAAGACATACGGTTTCCTGACGGATATGTTGCATACTGATTTGCATGAATGCTTGGGTCATGGTTCCGGTCAGCTGCTTCCCGGCACAGATCCGGATGCCTTGAAAGCCTACGCTTCTACGTTGGAAGAAGCCCGTGCTGATTTGTTCGGCTTATATTACCTGGCTGATCCGAAGATGCAGGAATTAGGCTTGGTTCCTGACGGCGAAGCCTTTAAAGCCGAATACTATAAATACATGATGAACGGCTTGCTTACCCAGCTGGTTCGTATCGAAGAAGGTAAGGATGTAGAGGAAGCTCACATGCGAAACCGGCAGTTAATTGCCCGCTGGGTATTTGAACAGGGAGCAGCTGATAAGGTAGTAGAACTGAAAAAGCGTGAAGGAAAGACCTTTGTTGTCATCCATGATTATCAGCAGTTGCGCGTTTTGTTCGGGAAACTCCTGGCAGAGGTTCAGCGTATCAAGAGCGAAGGCGATTATGAAGCCGGACGATCGCTGGTGGAAAACTATGGTGTCAAGATCGATCCTGTATTGCATCATGAGATACGTGAACGCTATGTCCGTTTGCTTCTGTCGCCTTATAAAGGATTTGTCAATCCGGTTATGCGTGAAGTTAAGGACAATTTCGGTCATGTAACCGACATTACGTTGGATTATACAGAAGGATATGCCGAACAGATGTTGCGTTACAGTCGGGATTATTCTTATTTGAGTTTGTAAGTGAAGTTTCAGTTGACAGGTTAACAAGAAACGGGTAAACAGGGTGTTTAAGTTTATAGAGAACCTTGTCAACTTTAGTTATAGATTTTAGTTTATACAATTGTGGAAGATTTAAGAGATATACGAAAACAATTGCGGCTGGCGATGAACGGAGTGATTTCTACCAGCATGCGTCAGAAAGGAATGAATTATAAGCTGATCTTCGGTGTTCCATTTCCGGAGATCAAGCGGATTGCCGCTACACATGAACCCGATGCTGAACTGGCTCGTGCCATGTGGAAAGAGGATGTCCGGGAAATGAAAATCTTGGCAACCTTACTTTTCCCAGCGGGTAGTATGACGCAGGAAGAAGCTTTGGCCTGGATGCGTGCAATCCCTTATCCGGAGATTGCCGAACAATGCTGTAATAATCTTTTCCCTTCAGTACAACAGCCGGATCAGCTGGCTTTGAAGTTCTTGGCCGATAAGAAAAGTCCGTTCGGACGTATGTGTGGTTTTCTGCTTTGGGCACAGTTGTTCAAGAAGAATCTGGCCGTAGAGAAGAGTCGGGTAGAAGCCTTTCTGGCAGAATGTACGTGTACGATGCATCCGGATGTAGAGGCTGGAGCTGCTGAATCTTCTTGGCAAGAGAAACAGGCTGCGGTACAGGCGTTGAAATTCTTCGGTCGTCTTTCTCCGGCAAATGCTCAGGATGCATTATCGGTTATCGCAGAAGACGGACAGCCGGAAACGGAAGAATTAAAAGCCTATTACGATGATCTGCAGTTTGAGTTCGCTTATTATGAGGAAAAGTAAACCAGATTTGATTGAAATAAAAAGAAAATCGTATCTTTGAGAAATTCAATCAGAGATGTATTATGGAATCTACCGAATTTAATCAAGCCCAGATGCAATTGTTAGAGATGATGTCGTTTGTTCGAACTCCTGAATCTCTTGCTGATTTAAACAAAGTTATTTCTGATTATTTTGCGCAGCAAGCACAAGAAGAAATAAATCGTTTATGGGCGACTGGAGAATTAAACGATGAGAAAGTTGAGAACTTTCGTCATTTGCATGAACGTACACCTTATAAATAGGCATTGATTATGCAGTCGATAGTTCTTGATACGAATTTTAAAGTAGATAAATTTTCATAGACAAAGCCTCAATCATTCCTCCATAAAATAAACGAGAATCGGAAATGTTTCCCTTTGGATTCATTCCCGATTCTCGTTTGTTTTGAAAGGCTATGCTACAAGAATAGCCGGTGTCTGTGATTATTCGGTTACCAGGAGTCGGTTGCCTTCGGTGTGACTGATGAATTCGGGCGCATACAAACACTGAATGGTGCTGATGCCACCGGTGTAAGAACCTCTTCGGGAGACAACAACCGGATATTCTAATACAAATGTACCTTGTGGCAGATGTTCGATATAGATGTTCTCGGAAAGATCTTTCGATGAACGATAATACCAGATGCCATCCCGGTATTGGCTGCCGGAAAGTGCCTGGGTTGGCTCGAAACAGCCGGCACGCGAGTCTTTCAGGAATACGTATTCCATATCACGATCGGAACGGACGGTCAGACGGACGATGACTTTATCTCCGACTTTCAACGGCTGTTCTTCGGTTACCGGACGAATTTCTCTCTTACCTGATTCGTTCGTTTCCACAAACAGTTTCTTTTCTACATTCAATACGCCCTTTTGCTTCTCTACTTCGTCTAAGGGTGCAAAATACTGGATATAGATGGAACCCCAAGCTGGAGCCTTTCCGCTTTTCTGGATACGGACAACCGGACTCTTCACGGATGTAAGCTGGGTGATTGTCGGATTCACTTTCAGATAACCGGTGCCTGTCTCACCATCTGTAGTGCTCCAAGTTGTATCATTCAGACGGATGCGGCAGACATTCGTCTCCTCTATCCACGAATTTTCTGTCAGTAACAAGGCATAGATGGCATTTTGTGTTGCCGGAACCGATTCCCAATTCTGGGTTCGCTTCTGATTCAACAGCCATTGTTTCATCTGGTCGGTCTGTTCCTGATTCGGATCGGTCTGCTGGAAGAGAGCCATGATCAGACAATGCGTCTCAATGGCACTCCGGTTAGATGCAAACGTGTTCCGGTTGTTGGCCCAATACATACCTTTCTCGGCATGATTGGTTGCCGTCTTTCGGAACCACGCAACGATATCCTGTGTCGTTTCTTTCTTTCCGTTTTGATACATGAGCCAGCCTATGGCTGCCCGGCTGTACAATCCGTATTCTTTCCAGTTCGTTTCTGCCTGCCGGGTGTAGTAACGGATGGCTTCACGGGCTTCACCCAATTCCGGAATATCCCGATAGAAACTGCGGACAAACAGATATTCTACTTGTTCGTCGGTTGGAATAGCCGTAGGTTCTCCTGTTATCTTCAACAGTTGTTCGTAATCTTCCTGTATGGACTGATCCAGGAAACGAAGCGCTTTTATCTGCATTTCCTTTTCGGTCTGATTGTATGTTACGGCATTCAACTGAATGAGTTGTGCCATACCTTTCAGAATCTGTAAGGTGATATGTCGGCTGGCGGGCATACCTTTCATCCAGCTCCAGCCACCATTCGGAAGCTGTTGTTTCAGCAATTGCTGCAAGGCTTCTTCCCGTACTTGCGAAGTTCGGTTCGTATCAAACAGCAATTGTAGGCGTTGTTTCTGTTCGGTCTCGTTGGCAGCATCCAGCACCCAAGGTGTTTCTTCCAATAAGATCGTCTTCAGTTCCTCGTTCTTTTCTAGGTTGGAAAGAAGCGTTTCCGCATTTTCTCCGGCCGCTTTCCATTGGTCGATTACCTGTTTGATGCGCGGATGAGCCTGAGCTATATAAGCAGATAACGTATTGCTGTAATAAACGCTGAACCACGACAGGATATCTTCCTGCCTCGGCTCGTTTAATGTGGATAAAGCTTGCACGGCATACCAGATCGGATTACTGCTGACTTCGAAAGTGATCCGGTACGGATTCGTCAGGGTTTGTTTCGGAAGCTTGATGGCCAGTTCCTTTTCATCCGTCAGATAGAAAGGAATACTTTCCGTAATCAGTGTCTGGTTCGGGAGAACAGGCAGCAGATGCTGTTCACCGTCACTGCCGGCTGCACCGACAGCCTGAATACGACAACCCACTACACCCAGTTTGTCCCAGTCTTTTACCTGGAAGTTCCATTGTATCGTTCCGGTTTCATCGGCTGTCAGAGAGAACGGCTTCTCTACCTGCAACAAGATTTCTTCGGTCTCTGGATTGAATAATTCCAGTTTGGCCTTTCCTTGGATCGCTTCAGCCAGCTGGTTGATGATCTGTGTCGAGATAACGGCTTCATCTCCGTTTCTCAGGAAGCGGGGTAAATAAGGAGAAACCATTATCGGCTTACTGGTGACGGCTTCTTTCGACAGATACCCGTATTTCAGGTCTTTTGTCTGTGCCAGTAATTGCAGTTTCCAGGTAGTATTACTTTCCGGAACGGTAAAGTTGAAGGAAAACTGTCCGGTTTCATCGGTCTGTAATACCGGGTAGAAGAAAGCCGTTTCGGTAAAGTTCTCCCGGAAGGAAACCGTTTCTGTCTGGGCTGGTGCCGGAGCTGCGATGGCTTCTTCTGCCATGACGGTATTCGCACTGCTTACTTCCGGTTCACTCAATACGGCACTGTCTTCGGTTATTTGTAAGACTTCGGAAGCATTGGCAGCTGATTTAGCCATGGCGCCACGTAATGTTAATCCGCCAGTCAACGATTTGGTTGACGATGCCGCATAGAACAGCAGATTCTGTTGCAGCATTTTCGTCCAAGCCTGGTACATCTGGTCGTAGCCGTAAGCCGGAACATCCAGCAAAGACAATTCGGCGTACTGAGAACGATTCTGGGTCTGGAAAGAAAGTCCGGTACGGAAATAGTTTCTCCAGAGAGATACGTGCCGCTGCGGTGTGAAAGACCAGTGGAAAGGCAGGATCAGATCCAAAGAAGCATCATACATACTGGCCAGGACTTCCGCCTGAACAGCCGAAGAATCGGCATCTACCAGTCGGAATTTCCAGTTTTCCTGACTTCCCGGTAACAGATGATCCCGGAATGTTTCCGTCTGGAATGTCAGTTTCCGCTCCGGTTCTTTCCGGACGATGGAACAACTGTTGCTATACAGCTTGCCGCCTTTGACGAATGAGAAAGAGGCTGTCATGCCTCCGCCATACGATTCTTGGTACAATACCGGAAATGCCCGGTTTTCATTCCGCATAGAGACGAGTTCCCGATGAATACGGGTTCCGTTGGCGGCAAAGAGTTCATATATGACATATGCCGGACTTTCGGAAGTACCGAAATAGACATCGATGGTTTCTCCCGGAAGCGCTTCATAACTTCCTTTCGGCATCCAGGAAGATATGAATACCGGCATGTGGCGATCTTGCAGACTGTATAAAATGAAATCACCTTCTGCCCTTACCGTCACGCCTTTCTGATCCATTGAATGGACTTGTAAGCGATATCGTCCGGCTACCAGATTCTTGAAAGCTTCTGTAAGAGTTTGATCCGTAGAGAAAGGTCCGACGGCCAGGATCGAATCCGTCTCGTAAGTGATTGAACCGGTTTTCGGGTCTTTCTTCTCTGCCAGTTTATAAAGGGTATAAGAACCTTGTGCCTTTACCTTTTCTCCATTGAGGGTTTGCGCGATGACTTTCGCTTCGGCTTTTTCCTTTTCCTGCCAGTAATTGAGTTGAAGAGAAAGCACGATGCCCGCATCTCCTACTGAGAAGACATACGATGTCTCCTGTGTCTCGCCTTTACTGTCGGTCAGGCGTGCCTTTACTTCATACGACTGGCAAACCGGGCGGTCGGAATCAGTTTGTTCTCTTTCCGGAACAAAGGTGAATTGGAATTGCCCTTTCTGATTAATATCGGCTGTTCCTTGGGCTACTTGTTCATAACTCTGGTTATAAGGATCAGGCATATACGCCCGTAACCAGAACGGACGGCGGGTGATGGTCCATTCTACTTTCCCTTCTTGCAATGCTACGCCTGAGAACGATTCGGCTTTTCCCTGGATTTGAACTTCATTTCCGAAGCTGACTTCTTCTTTTATCGGTCCGATATCCAGTCGGAACGAAGGACGTTTATATTCTTCTACGCGGAAAGAAGCAGAGGTTTTATCTGTTACCAGAGTAAAGTTTCCATTCAATCCTTGTTGAGGCAAGATGAATTCACCGTGGAAAGAACCAAAAGCGTTGGTCGTAAATTCTTTCCGGGCAATTTCCTTGTAATTGGCATCACGCAGGGATACCGAAACCGTTTCACCTTCGTTGGCTGTTAACTGCTTTTTATCGTCTGTATAGACAATTCCCTTGAAGGCAACCGTTTGTCCCGGTCGGTAAATACCCCGGTCTGTAAACAGGGAAACATACGTTTGCAACTTGTTGTCGGTCATCTGTCGGTATGAAGCCGAAATACCTGTCAGCAAAGCCGCTGTATCCTGAGGCAGAACCGGACGGACTGCATCAATCTGATTCCGGTTTTTAACGGCAAGCAAGGCAAATCCCTTTGCATCGGTCTTGACGGTTGCCAGTTCTTTTACTACCCATTGCATCGTCGTGTTGTAGCAGATCACCGGAATATCCGCCAGCGGTTTTCCCGTTTCAAAGTCGGTTACAAACACTTCCTGCAAGCCTTCTGCATTCGGACGATAAGTAAGAGCCAAGCGACTTACACTAAACGGTGCACGGTTTGTCAGGCTATTATCGGTTGTGGATACTTCATACATAAATAATCCCGGTTGTTCCATCGGAATAAGTAAGGTTGTGTCTTTTGTCAGTAAAGGAGAAGCTTGGGGCAAACGGACGGTCATTTCTTTGACGAGTTTTCCGCAGTAAGCCGCATTGTCTTTACTTCCCTGGCGTAAGGCTGTTACCGTAGCAGCCTTGTTTTGGTACACTTTTACCTGGAGTTCCGTTACATGCTTATAACGGATTTTGAGTTCTTGTTCTTTTCCCGGATAAACCTGGTTCTTATGTTGGATAGAGACAGAGGCCTGTTCCATCCGTTCGATGGCGTTCTTGAACTCATTGGCCCGAGGATAAGCGGCAAATGCTTGGACTTGCTGCTGGCAGAAGTCATAAACGAGTTGGCGTACCGAATCCTGCTGAGCATTGTTCGCGTAATAATACGGTTCTTGCTGGAACCAGTCCAAGCGGTTCAGCTGTATTTCCAGCTGGGATTCCGGATCAGTCGTACGAGTCAGTAAAGAGTCGAGCGACTGTTTGTACGTACTTCTTGTTTTCTCTCCTTCCCGGTATTGGTATTGCAGGTAATCCAAGGCTACTAAGGTTTCAGCTTTTGGATTCGCTTGTGTCTTCCGGAATTGTAACCAAGCCTGATAATAGGCATCGTCGGCCTGTATGTCGATTGCCCGTTGCAGCAGAAAATCATATAAGGTAGGGCGCAATGTCCGCGCATCCTTTCCCTGTTTCATCACCTGGGCGAATCTTTCAGCTGGTGTATGCTGGAGCGTCTGAACCGGAGATAAGGACTGCTTCAGTTCATCTGTTATCTTTTCTTCAAACAGATTAGATGTCCATTCCCGCATATCTTCCGGGACATAACCTTGTAGCGGTGTACGCTGGCGAATCGTCCATCCTTTCTGGTTATAGTAGGACTGATACATTTCGGCCAGCAGTGAATGTAAGAAGGCTGCGGTGGCCGAATCCTGAACCTGCCGGGTATATTCGGTCGTTTCCTGGATCAGATCCGGAAACTTATCCGCATCTTTCTCCAGTTCATCGTGCATGTGCTGTACGAGTGTCTGAATGACTTCCGACGGACTTTTATCTTTCGGAATCGAAAACCCGGAGCTTGTTTCCTGGTGGGCAGCCGCATAGTAGGCAGTTAAAGCAGCTACCGGGATCAATAGGGCGGAAAAAAATAATGCTCTTATCTTCATATCTTATATGTTTTAAGCTTCGCCATGCGCACGAAACTTGAATTGTCTTTATATATAAGATAAGAAGTAAGAGCAAAAAGTTGTAAAGAATGTGTTAAATTCAAGTAAAACTTATGCTTTGCGAACGTATGTCAGGAAAGTATAAGGATAAGCATTCTTCTCGTCTGCCGGGAATTCCTGCCTGTCTACTTCTTCCCATAAATCCCAGTTCACTACCGGGAAGAAAGCATCCGCATTTTCGAACTCATGATGTACGCGGGTAATGTACATTTTGTCGGCTTTACTTAGAGCCTGACGATATACCAGAGCTCCTCCGATAATGAATATTTCGTCTTCCTTTTCACACAAATCCAAGGCGTCGCGCATGGACTCACAAGGGAAACAGTTTACAAAACCTGCTTCAGGAAGCGTAGTCAGTACTACATTTTTACGCTCTGGCAACGGACCGTTGGGCAGGGATTCGAAAGTTTTCCTTCCCATAATAATAGCATGACCAGTTGTCAATTCCTTAAAATGCTTCATGTCGGCCGGTAAATGCCACAGAAGCTGCTGATTTTTGCCAATAGCGTTGTTGTCGGCTATGGCAGCGATAATAGAAATAGTACTCATAGTATAACACAATTATTATATATCCTTATTTGATCAGACAGCGACAACGCCCTTGATATGCGGGTGTGGGTCGTAACCGATCAAATGAAAATCTTCATATTGGAAATCGAAGATGCTTTTGACATCCGGGTTCAGTTCCATACGCGGAAGCGGACGAGGCTCGCGCGTCAGCTGGAGTTTTACCTGCTCCATATGGTTGGAATAGATATGGGCATCGCCTAATGTATGGACAAAATCCCCGGCTTTCAATCCGGTTACCTGCGCCATCATCTGCAATAACAGGGCGTAGGAGGCAATGTTGAACGGAACGCCCAAAAAGATGTCGGCACTACGCTGATACATTTGCAGGCTCAATCGTCCGTTTGCCACATAGAATTGAAAGAAAGCATGGCAGGGCGGCAGATTCATATTCTCCAAATCTCCCACATTCCAGGCACTGACAATGATACGGCGAGAATCGGGATTGTGTTTGATCGTCTCGACAGCTTCGCTGATCTGATCAATCGATCCTCCTTTATAATCGGGCCACGAACGCCATTGATAACCATAAATGTGTCCTAAATTCCCGTCCGGATCGGCCCATTCGTTCCATATCCGCACGCCATTGTCCTGCAAATACTTTACGTTGGTATCACCTTTCAAGAACCAGAGCAATTCATAGATGATGGATTTCAGGTGAAGCTTTTTCGTTGTCAGCAACGGAAAGCCCTCTTCCAAGTTGAATCGCATCTGATGGCCGAAGATACTGGTTGTGCCCGTACCGGTACGATCTTCTTTATGAACGCCTTCTGTCAGTACACGGTTGAGCAAATCAAGATATTGTTTCATTCTATTTTTCTGCTTAATGGAACAAAGGTACTATTTATTTCTGTATTTCCGGGTGTGATGGCGGAATTCTTTCATCAGAAAGCGCCGGGATATTTCTTTTGTTGCCTGTAGATAAACTTTCGGAGGTGCCTGGAAATTCTTTAGTTCACGGCACGGATTACTTAGTTCACACCGTGGATTAAGTAGTTCACGTCGTGGACTAAAGAATTGTTCGTCTCTTTCGGATGTATTCCTGTCGGGATTTAGGAAATAAACCGGAGGCAGGAAGCATTTATTCAGCCTATATTTGTACTTTTGCAGGATAAAAAACAGGAAGATGAGTAACAAGACACAACAGATACGCATAGAAGATTACGATTATCCGCTGCCGGATGAGCGAATTGCCAAATTCCCTCTGGCAAAACGGGATGAATCGAAACTGTTATTATATTATAAAGACGGACAGATTTCGGAAAGTGTATTCAAGCATATAGCCGATTATTTGCCCAAGGGTTCACTGCTGGTTTACAACAATACGCGGGTTATTCAGGCAAGGCTTTTGTTTCAGAAGGCAACCGGTGCGCGGATTGAGGTATTTTGCCTGGAACCTGCCGAACCGCATGATTATGCCTTGATCTTTCAACAGACGGAACGATGCAGTTGGATTTGTCTGGTGGGAAATCTGAAGAAGTGGAAAGAAGGTATTCTGACCAAGAAGGTGACTGTTCAAGGCGAGGAAGTGACGCTTTCGGCCGAAAAGAAAGAAAGTCATGGTGACAGCCACCGGATTGAATTTACCTGGGATAATCCAAAATATACGTTTGCCGACCTGCTGGATGCGGCCGGAGTTCTGCCGATTCCTCCTTATTTGCACCGGAAAACGGAAAAGAGCGATTTGGTAACCTATCAGACGGTTTATTCTAAGATAAAAGGATCGGTAGCGGCTCCGACTGCCGGTTTGCATTTTACACCCGAAGTTCTGGCGGATGTAGATGCGCATGGTATCGGCCGTGAGGAAGTAACCTTGCACGTGGGTGCCGGGACTTTCAAGCCGGTCAAGAGTGAAACCATCGAAGGGCACGAGATGCATACGGAGTTTATTTCCGTCCGTCGTTCGTCAATCGAACGTATTCAGAAGAACTTGGGAAAGATAATTGCCGTGGGAACTACTTCTGTGCGTACTTTGGAAAGTCTGTATTATATAGGAGTGAAACTGGCTTCTCATCCGGATGCTACTTCAGAAGAACTGGTTGTAAACCAATGGATGCCTTACGAGGAGGCAAACAACCAGATTCCGGTAGCCGATGCCCTGCAGTTGATTCTGGATTATCTGGATCGACATCAGGCCGACAAGCTGGTAACGGCTACACAGATTATTATCGCCCCGGGTTATGAGTTTAAGGTTGTCCGTGGAATCATCACGAATTTCCACCAGCCCAAGAGTACATTGCTGTTGCTGATCTCGGCTTTTGTCAAAGGAAACTGGCGGACTATCTATGATTATGCCCTCAGTCATGATTTCCGATTCTTGAGTTATGGCGACAGCTCGCTGCTGTTATAAAGAATAGTTGTGATTAAATCAGACAAGGTTTCAGTCTCTGCAAGCAGGCAGTAAGGCTGAAACCTTGTCGTTTTTATGCCCTTTTTCGGTTTTATCAATAACGCTTATAGAAAAAAAGAATTTTTGTCATACCAGGCCTTTCCGACAAATCATCTACTTTTGGAGCATCAAACATTATGTATTCAACATTATCATGAAGTATTCATCAGCTACACATCCGAGCGACGAAGTGAAGAAATTCCACCGGATTCGCAATTGTATGTTTCTTTCCGGCTTATCCGTATTCGCCCAATTATATTTGTTCCAGCCCATGTTGTCAGACTTGTGTCGTTCTTTTCAGGTCGATTTGCCAACCAGCAGTCTGGCTGTATCCACTTCAACCATCGGAATGGCAGCAGGTTTATTGTTCTTTGCTTTCAAGGCCGACGCTTTCCGCCGAGAGAAACTGATGGGCATGGCCTTGCTGCTCTCTTCTTTACTGACGATCGCCTCTTCGTTTATCACCGGATTCATGTGGCTGCTGGTCATCAACTTCCTGAAAGGCTTTGCCTTATCGGGAGTATCGGCCGTCGCTTTGGCTTATCTGACCGATGAAGTAGACCGGTCGGTCATCGGACTTGCCATCAGCCTTTATTTAAGTGGCAATACCATTGGCGGAATGTCAGGCCGTGTAGCCAGCACATTGCTTTCGGGGTGGGGCGGATGGCGGTACGCAGCGGCGCTGATAGGTCTGGTCAGTTTGCTGTTAGGTTATATTTTTGTCCGGAAGATTCCGGCATCACAGCATAATATCCGTAGGAAGCTTTCCGTAAGACAGCAGGTAAATCAGATGAAGATACTCTTGGGACAGCCTGTCTTTCTCCGGATGTATGGAATTGCCGCCCTTTCCATGGGAACTTTTGTCAGTGTTTACAATTATCTTTCCATCCTGCTGGAATCCCCTTCGTTTGGTTTGCCCCATCAGTGGGTTGCCATGATCTTTATGATGTACATAACCGGAGTAGCCGGTTCGATTGTAACCGGGACCTTGTCAGACAGGTATCGCCCGGAAGTCCTGTTACAGGCTTCGCTGCTTCTCATGTGTATTGGTTTGTCTCTGCTCTGGATACAGCAGTTGGTCGCCATTATCGTCGGATTAGGAATCTTTACCTTTGCCTTCTTCAGTGCCCATACAATGGCAAGCCGGATTGTTTCCATCCATGCCGGCGAAGCCAAAAGCAGTGCGACTAGCATTTACTGGCTGTTTTATTATGCAGGTTCTAGTCTGTTAGGTTCGTTAACCGGCATTATTTTATCACAATACGGCTGGAATATCTTCGTCGGAGTTCTGCTTATCCTCTTGATGATGGCTTTAGCCACATCTTTTCATGCCGTATATTACCGAATGAGCTGGGCTTTGAAGAAGCTGTCGTTTCAAAAGTATGTAAAAGTTAATTGAGAAACAGACTAAAAAGAAGAAGGTGTTTACGTAAAAATTTCAATGCTTCAGAGACCTGATGTTCTACTGTCTTCTCCGACAGCCGCATCAGGTCTGCTATTTCTTTATAACTTTTGTGTTCTTTTCTGCTGAGGTTGAATATTCTCTGCCGTTGTGGAGGTAATTCTGCAATCAGCAGATCAATATAAGCGCTTAAATCTTTTGCTTCCAATTCTTTTTCTATGTCGTAACTGTTTTCTTCCGGCATATTCTCTAAAGCATCTAATAGCGAAAGCGTATAGAAATCATGATTAAAACTTTTTCGGGTCTGATTGAAAACTAGATTACGCGAAATGATAAAAAGCAAACCTTTAAAATTATCATTTTCCCGTAAGAAATCACGAGATTGCCATAGACGTACAAAAACATCTTGTACAACTTCTTCAGCTTCTTCTGTATTTGTCAGATATAATAGGCAGAAATTGTAAACTTGCCTCCAATATTGTTTGTAAAGGGTATTGAAAGCCTTTTCGTCTCCTTGTTTTAGAGCAATTATGAGTTCTTTTTCTTGGTTCACGAAATATATAGTTGTTGTGTGTGTAAGTTGTAATTATTGTCTTTTATTATTTCGCTTTTCAACAAAAGTAGACAAAAAGACGTTTCTTGCAAATACTATTGAAAAAAAATACATTTTTTTAATCGGAGATAGGGGGGAAGATATGATACCACGTGTATTTATTAGTAAAGGCGGAAAAAGTATGAATATACAAGAGAAAAAACATATAGTCCAGAAGCTGTTGTCTGGGACATTATCCGATGAAGAGAAAGCATGGCTGACTCAAAGTCCGGAAATGGAACAGATATGGCTTCAACAATGGGAACATGCATCAGACAGGAGTCAGGATGTAAACCCCGATCAACTGTGGGCCAGTATTCAGCAGCAGACAGGTCAAAAGAATAGACCTTGGAAATCTTATTTTTATAAGTGGTATAGTGCTGTGGCTTCTATCTTACTTGTCGTTGCTTTGAGCGGAATTGCTTATTTGTGGAATCAGAGAACTACTGCACCGATTTATGTAGTTGCTTCTGGCATTCAGAATTTGGAGAAAATCCAATTACCCGATGGAACTGATGTTTGTTTAGGGCCTGGTAGTCGGTTGGAATATCCATCGGAATTTAGAAACGATAGCCGGAATGTTCGTTTGGAAGGTCAAGCCTTTTTCGATGTAGCAAAAGATCCATCCAAACCTTTTCGGGTTCAGATGGACGATATACAGGTAGAAGCTTTGGGAACAGCCTTTGAACTGTTTAATTACAAAGATTCAGAGAAAATGGAAGCCATCTTGGTGAACGGAAAAATAAAGGTTGGCTTTGAACAGGATAACAAAGTGGTTGAAGAACAAGTTATGAGTCCGAATGAACGACTGATTTGGCATAAAAAAAAACAATCAGGTAGAAATTGGAAAGATTAATGCGGATAAATACACCTCGTGGAGAAATGGTGTTTTATCGTTTGAAAATGAAAATTTGGCCATGATCATACCACGTTTAGAACGTTGGTATGGACGAAAGATTCGATGTGAAGAAAGTTTATTGAATAACTATCGTTTTACATTCAAAGTACGAGATGAATCATTGGATGTGATCCTTTTTATCATGCGTCAATCGGCACCCTTGCAATACAAAAAGAATACAGATGATAGCTATATATTAACCAGAAAAAAATGAAGAGCCTATGAGAAAGGAGTAAGAAGTTAACCTAAGAGAAACGGAAGATACCGGCAAGTATCCCCCGTTCAATCTGAGAGTTTAAGAAACACAAGTCTGCCAAACGGAGTCCAAGCCAGTGGCAAGCTTAATTCATGTATCAAAAACAATACAAAAGTATGAAAAAAAATGACAGGGATCGTCATGTCCCGCTGTTAACAAAAACAATCCGTATCATGAAAGTTACGTCTTTGTGCAATTTATTGGCTGTTTGTTCCATTTCTGCTTCAAGTTATGCACAAAGTTTGAAGTTTTCAATCAACAAACAGAACAGCAGTATCAGTGAAGTTTTCAAGGAAATTGAAAAGAAAAGCGACTTTACATTCTTCTTTAATGATAACCAGATTAATGTAAAGCAAAAAGTGAATGTCAGTGCCAACAACGCCAGCATAGAAGATGTATTGGCACAGGTCTTGCAAAACACAGGGTATAATTACCAGATTATCGACAAACAAATTCTGATCAAGGTATCGGATAAAGATGTGATGGTTGTTCCTTCCGTAGCTCAAAGCGATAAGAAAATCACTGGAACTGTATTAGATGCCACTGGTATGCCGGTGATTGGAGCCAATGTCATGGTAAAAGGTACTACCAACGGAACGATTACTGATATGGACGGTAAATTCTCATTGGAGGTTTCAAAAAATGCAACATTGGTTGTCTCTTATATAGGTTTTGGTAATCAGGAAGTAAAAATAGGAAACCAAACTAATGTATCTATTACATTAAAAGAAGATAGCCAGGCTTTGGATGAACTGGTGGTTACTGCATTGGGTATTAAGCGTGAAGAAAAGGCATTGGGTTATTCCGTACAAAAAGTGTCGGGCGAAGATTTGTCTGTAGTAAAGGGAGTAAATGTTGCTAGTAGTTTAACAGGAAAAATTTCTGGATTACAAATTAATAATAGTTCTGAAATTTCTGAATCGCCAGAATTAAAGTTACGTGGAGAATCTCCATTGATTGTAATTGATGGTGTTGCTTATGGTAATATGAGTATGAGTGATATCAGTGCGGAAGATATAGAGAGCATAGATGTATTAAAAGGAGCTACTGCATCAGCATTGTACGGAGTTCGTGGTCGTGCCGGTGCAATTATGATAACCACAAAGAAAGCTAATGAAGAAGGAGCATTGAGTATTAATGTATCAAATAATACTATGTTCAGTGCCGGTTATCTAAAAATGCCAGAAGCTCAGCATTCTTATAGTACGGGTAATTATGGTATGTTAGAATATAATAGTGGATATGTGTGGGGTGATTATATGGATGGGCATGAAGTTGAACAATATGATCCTATAACGAAAGGATTGAAAGTAATGCCTTTGTTGTCTAAAGGAGGAGATAATATCAAGAATTTTTTGCGATCTAGTTTAGTGACAAATACGAATGTCAATATTTCTCAAGCCGGGAAATTAGGCGGATATCGTGTATCTGCGACTCATGTTCATCAAAATGGGCAGTATCCTAATTCAAAACTGGATAAGTTTATTGCCTAAAATCCGCAAGCAATCTCAATGACAATCTCAATTGCAGTAAAGAGCTTGAA
>ERZ780141.989-NODE-989-length-18241-cov-6.638898_pt1 | contig 18241 bp, 13 predicted proteins | sample MGYA00433080_ERZ780141 | MGnify/ENA primary metagenome ERZ780141 (study PRJEB29588, sample SAMEA2154047) | human gut metagenome | biome: human gut; feature: human-associated habitat; material: faeces | place: Denmark | collected 2008/2010 ... | reverse complement strand
CAATGACGTAGATGCGGTCGGAAATGTCCATGACGAGGTCCATGTGGTGCTCGATGAGCAGGATGGTCATGTGGAACTCGTCGCGGATGCGGCCGATGAACTCGGTCAGCTCGTTCGTCTCCTGCGGGTTCATGCCGGCGGCAGGCTCGTCGAGCAGAAGGAGCTTCGGGTCGGTCGCCAGCGCACGGGCGATCTCCAGCCGCCGCTGCTTGCCGTAGGGCAGAGCCGTGGCCAGCTCGTCCTTGACGTCGTCCAGGCCCACGGCCTTCAGCAGCTCCAGCGCCTTTGCGCGCTGCACGGCCTCCTCCTTCCGGTTGCCGCGGAAGGTGGCGGAGAAGACGTTGGACGTGCGGCGCACGTGCATGGCGGTCAGCACGTTTTCAAAGACCGTCATGGACTTGAACAGGCGGATATTCTGGAACGTGCGCGCGATGCCGCGCTTCGTGATGACGTCCGGGGTATAGGAGACGACGCGCTGGTCAAGATAGCGCTCCGCGCCTTCGCCGGCGTAGATCTTTTTCATTTTGCCGTGCGGGTGGTTGCAGACGATGGGCTCACCCAGAAAGTCCACACGGCCGTTGGTCGGCTCATAGACGCCGGTGATGCAGTTAAAGGCCGTGGTCTTTCCGGCGCCGTTCGGGCCGATCAGCGCGACGATCTCGCGGTCATAGACGTCCATGGAAAGGTCATTGACGGCGACGACGCCGCCGAACTGCATGGTGACATGCTCAACGTGAAGAACGGGCGTACTCATGCCTCTTTGCCTCCCTTCACAGATCTTCTGGTCAATCGTTTGGCGAGTCCGGCCAGCGAGATCTCCCGATCGCCCATGATGCCCCGGCGGAAGAAGAGCACGACGATCATGATGACGACAGAGAACACGACCATGCGGAAGCCCGTGCGCAGCAGCGGGACCTTGAACGCACCGATGGTGGTCTCGATGGTGGTCTCATTGTCAAGGAAGCGCAGCCACCACTCAGAGCATGCGATGAACAAAAACGAACCGATGCAGCTGCCGGAGATCGAGCCGATGCCGCCGATGACGACGATGAGCAGGATCTCATACGTCATGGCCGATTTGAACGTGTTGGCCTGGACCGTGGTCTGGTACATGGCCAGCAGCGCGCCGGAGATGCCAGCAAAGAACGAGGAGATGATGAATGCCATGCGCTTGTGGTGGGCAAGGTTGATGCCCATGGCCTCGGCGGCGATCTCATCATCGCGGATGGCCTTGAAGGCGCGGCCGTAGGTCGAGTTGATCAGCAGCACGACGACGGCGATGCAGATGCCGACGATCACGAACGGCATGAAGGTATCGGAGAAATACGGGAAGCCGCGCAGCAGCTGCGAGCCGTTGGTGACAGGCGCGAACGCCTCGAGCTGGACCAGCGCGCGGATGATCTCGGCGAAGCCGAGCGTGGCGATGGCCAGATAGTCGCTCTTGAGGCGCAGCACCGGCAGACCGATCAGATACGCAAAGAGCGCCGCGACCAGACCCGCAAAGATGATGGCGACCAGTACGCCGAGCACCAGGCTCACGCCGCCGCCGAAGCCGCTGGCGCCGAACAGGTGCTGGAACATCTCCTGAAACGAGAAGTGGACGCTCGACCCGCCGAAGAGGTAATACACGCCCTCGCGCGCGGCCTCCGGGATCATGAAGATCGCGTAGGCATACGCGCCGAGCAGCATGAAGCCCGCCTGACCGAGCGAGAACAGGCCTGTAAAGCCGTTGAGCAGGTTCATGGACACGGCGACGAGCGAGTACACCGCGCCCTTTTTGATGACCGTAAAGAGCAGAGAGCCGGGAGACATGACGTTTTCCAGCACCATCGTTATGAGCGTGAGCGCGAGCACGATGGCGAAGGTGATCCAGTTGCCGCGGCTCGCTTGTTTATCTTTCGCTTTCAGCACAGTGATCCCCCCTCTCAGACTTTGTCCGTGGCCTTTTCACCGAACAGGCCGGTGGGCTTGACCACGAGGATAACGATCAGCAGCGCGAACGTGAACGCATCGGAGAACACCGTCATGCTGGTGCCCTTGATGAGCGTCTCGCAGATGCCGATGATGAACGCGCCGATCACGGCGCCGGGGATCGAGCCGATGCCGCCGAATACCGCCGCGGGGAACGCCTTGATGCCGGGCATCGAGCCGAGGGTCGGCTCCGCAGTCGGTATCTGGAAGAGATAGAACACGCTCGCGAACGCGGCGAGAGCCGAGCCGATTGCAAAGGTGACGGTAATTATCTTGTTGACATTTATACCCATGAGCTGAGCCGCGCCCCTGTCTTCGGAGACGGCAAGCATGGCGCGTCCGGTCCTGGTCTTTTTGATGAACAGGGTCAGGGCAACCATTATAACCGCGCTTATGCCCATGGTGAGGATCGAGCTGACGCTGACATTGGTGCCCGCAATGCTCACCGCGCCGAGCGAGGGCAGAGACACGCTCTGCGCCTTTGCGCCGAAGATGAGCTGCGCGATACTCTGAAGCAGGTAGCTGACGCCGATAGCGGTTATCAGAACCGCGATGGGGGTAACGCCTCTCAGGGGTCTGTAGGCAACCTTTTCGATAATAATACCCATCAGCGTGCAGACTATAACAGATGCCAGAACGCCGATAGCGAGATTTCCGCCCGCCGCCAGCGTTGTGAAAACGGCATATGCGCCGACCATGATGATATCGCCGTGGGCAAAGTTGAGCATCTTCGCGATGCCGTAAACCATCGTGTAGCCCAGTGCTATGAGGGCGTAGATGGCGCCGAGGCTGAGTCCGTCAAATATAACACTCATAATAAACCTAACGCTCCTTTAGAATGGGAGAAACTTGAACTGCCGAAAGAAAAACAGAAAACGGCAGGAGAATACACTTCCCCTGCCGTTCAAAAACCAATAAATATAAATTTTAGAAATTAATAGTTATCAGCCAAGCTCAACAATAACGGGGACCTTGTTGCAGGCGCCGCTGGCTTCCCAGGTCATCTTGCCGGTAACTCCGTCATAGGAGAAGTCGGAGGCGGTGATAGCCTTTGCCATAGCAGTACCGAGAGCCGTGGGATCGACCTTGACGTTGTTAACGCCGGTCTTTTTCATAGCGTTGAAGACTGCATAGACTGCATCGTAAGCGTCAGCCGCGAACTGGTCGGGGAGAGCGTTGTACTTTGCCTTGTAGGAATTTACGAACTTCGAAACCTTCTCTTCCTTGCTGTTGACATCGAAGGGGGTGATGTACTTGATCTGATTCTTAACGGAGGAGTCGATCTGGCTGGCTACGCCGTCAAGTCCGTCGCATCCGAAGAGAACCGCGTTGCAGCCCTTGGAAGCGCAGGTCTTTGCGATAAGTCCCGCCTCGGTGTAGTAGATGGGGAGGAAGATAACGTCGCAATCTTTAAGCGCGGCAACCTGAGTGGAGAAGTCTCTCTTGTTCTCCTTGTCGAAGGTCTGCTCGATGTAGGAGACGCCGAGCTCGTTCATCTTCGCCTTGAATGCATCGTAGATGCCCTGCGAATAAGTGTCGGAGGTATCGTAGATAGCACCGATCTTCTTATACTTCGAGGTAAGCTCCTGAGCGGCAAGTGTGCCCTGGTCGGGATCGCCGAAGCAGACGCGGAAAGCGGTGTCGCCGGTCTCGATAACAGAAACTGCGGAAGCGGAGGGAGTCATGAAGAAGATGCCGTACTCAGCAGCTGCGGTGCCGAAAGCCTCGCAGGATGCGGAGGTAACGGCGCCGAGGGAGACCTGCATGCCGCCCTCAAGCAGGGAGGTGAAGCCCTGACCTGCCTCAACGGCGCCGGCCTTGTCGTCCTTCATGTCGAACTTGAAGTTCACTCCGTTGAGACCGCCTGCGGCGTTAATCTCGTCAACGGCTAGCTGAGCACCGTTGCGCACGGAGTTTCCGTATGATGAAGCGTCGCCGGTCAGAGGGCCGGTTGCGCCGATAACATATTCGGTGTTGTTAGCTGTGTACTCGCCAACCTTGGTAAGATCGGCGTCTGTCTTGGTATCGCTGCCGCCGTTTTTGCCTGAGCATGCGGTGAAGCCGCACATCACGAGAGCAAGAGCGAGGACTAATGCAAATACTTTTTTCATAAAAATCCTCTTTTCTTTCCTGTTTTTTATTTTATTCTCGGCGTCGCCCGACAACTGCGGCGCAAAAAATCGGATATAATGAGGGCAATTGTGAATTACCTTCAATTTTTATTGATTATACTTTCGTGCGAGTCTATTGTCAATACTCATAAAAATTTTCGCTTTTTTTAATAAAAATGACGAAAATCAGGAAAATCGCTTTATCACTTTTAACAACTGAAATGTTCCGTCAAAACAAATTGATTGTCAAAGTCCCGTCAGCGGATTATTTTGCCTTTCCCATAGCCTTGACGCGGTCGAACTCGTCGGTTATCTCCTTGGAGGGAGCCTTGGTGCAGAGGCTGACTATAACCATCAAGACAAGACCGACAAGGAACGCGGGGAGCAGCTCATATATGCCGAACACACCGCCGATGGGTTTGATGAGATATTTCCAGATAAAGACCATCGCGCCGCCCGACACCATGCCGGCGATCGCTCCGGGGAGCGTGGTGCGCTTCCAGAACAGGGAGCAGATAACGAGCGGACCGAAAGCCGCGCCGAAGCCCGCCCATGCGAACGAGACTATGCCGAACACCGAGCTGTCGGGGTTGCGGGCGATTATTATACCCAGGATAGCTATGCCGATAACGGTAAGACGCGCTGCGAGCATACTCTTCTTCTCGGATATCTTGAGGTGGAACGCCTCACGCAGTATGTTCTCGGACACGCTCGAAGCGGCGGCGAGAAGCTGGGAGTCGGCGGTGGACATCGTGCTCGCAAGGATACCCGCGAGGATAAGACCCGCCATGATAGCCGGGAACGCGCCGTAGGTCGAGAGCAGGTGCGCGACGCGGACTATAATAGTCTCGGTGTCGTTGCCGTGGAGCTGATCGACAAGACCGGTGTTGCTCAGCGCTCTGCCGACGATACCGATAAGAACAGCCATCGCCATGGCGATAACGACCCATACCGAAGCCACGCGGCGGGAAAGCTTGAGCTTCTTCTCGTCCTCGATAGCCATGAAGCGAAGCAGGATATGCGGCATACCGAAATAGCCGAGACCCCACGAGAGCGTGGTGATTATGTGCAGAAGATTATAGGGCTCGCTCTTTCCGGTATCTTCTATATATGATGCGGTGAGCGAGAGATAGCCGGGGAGCGCCTTCGCGTTCTCGACAACAGCGTCAATGCCGCCCGCCGATATCGTTGAGAAAACAAGAACGAAGACTATCGCCACGGTCATGATAATGCTCTGGACGAAGTCGGTCGCCGAAGCGGCGAAGAATCCGCCCGCCGTGGTATAAGCGACTATGACGACTGCGGAGATTATCATCGCGGTCATGTAGTTCATGCCGAACAGCGAGGAGAACAGCTTGCCGCAGGCGGCGAAGCCGGACGCCGTATAGGGAATGAAGAAAATAATAATTATAACCGCCGCGAGCACCGCGAGAATGTTTTTGTCATCCCTGAAGCGGCGGGAGAAGAACTGCGGAATAGTGAACGAGCCGGTCTCCTGGGTATATCTGCGCAGTCTGAGCGCGGTGAACAGCCAGTTGAGATATGTTCCGACTGCGAGACCTATTGCGGTCCAGCCGACATCGGCAACGCCGGAAAGATACGCGAGCCCGGGCAGGCCCATAAGCAGGTAGCTCGACATGTCGCTCGCCTCAGCGCTCATTGCGGTAACGAGCGGACCGAGCTTTCTGCCGCCGAGGTAGAAATCGGCTGACGATTCGTTCTTCCTCGCGCAGCGGAAGCCGATTATCAGCATTCCGACGAGGTAGACGGCGATCGTCCCCAGGATACAGATGTTTGATACGGTCATTTGAAAAACTCCTCACGGGCTGCATACGAGCCCCTCATTTTGGCGGCGAAAATGAAAAAGAACCGCCAGTCTCAGCTGAGCGGCTCTCCATCGTACCGTCATTGATGTCTGCTATTGTAACACATAAAATCGCACATTTCAACGCTTTACCGTGAAAAACAGCAAAATTTTTATTTTTCTTCGCATTCTCCGCCCTCGACCATGCGCCTTTTTATCTCGCGCATTCTCTGTGGAATATCTTCTTTTGCCATCTGCTCATGAATTTTGCAGGTGCCGGCCGCCTTCGCGTCGCACTGTAATCAAAAGATATACGCTACCCCGCGTTTCGGCATTTTCTTTTTGTTTGAAAATAAAACGCCTTTAAACTAAAAGCAAACTGTGCCCCGGCAATGCCGCGCCCGCCGCATATCGTACAATCATTTCACCGTTCCCCCAAAAACAGTTGACACAGAAGAAAAAAGCCGATATATTAAAAACGGCACAAATTGAAACAGGAGGGTAAAAAATGAAATACGACCTTGATTATCAGGGCGCAGCAGAAATTCTTGAAAGTCGTGTGATTACGGGCATACCGCCAATAACAGGAAGATTTCTTGAAAATTCATATCTCCCGGAATTCGATCAGGATATCCTTAAAGAAGCCGAACGCCTTAACGCGGTGCTCCCGCTGATAAAGTGGGAAGTGGACAACAACGACCTCAGCGAAGCCATGAACGACGAGCTCTATCTCTACTATGAAGATCTGCTCAAGGGATCCGTCACAGATAACATTGGCACGGTGGGAGAGATTCTGCTTTGCAATGGGCGATCTTGCCAAACGACGGGGATGGGAGTAGTACATAGTGACGAAATGGTAGGTCTTAGCCGTGGGAATACGGGAGTGGGTAAGAGCGAAGGTACAAATCGCGCAAACCCGTTGGTACACAACGGATTTGCGCGATTTTTCTCTGTGCCAATAATGTCAGGAAGGGTATGTGCTGTTTGGCAGAACAATCATACATAGAAAGCAAACATCAAACCAAATGATGTGGGACTCCTGATGCAGAGCTCATTATTTTTTCTTTTTCTGCATTACGAATCCGATCAGCCATTCTTTGAATTCTATTGGTAATCCACATATATGCAGTGGTTCCTTCGGAGTAATCCGCTTCTGCGTACATATCGACGCGTCCATCCTCGCGCATCTGTTCAACCTGCTGCATGGCTTTGCTGTCACCTTTGGGATAGATAGCGAAGGTGGCTCCGCCACCCTTTTTTACAACAGAGAATGCGGGAATATCGCTAGGGCCATCTGCAATATAAATCATGTTTTCAAAATGAACTCTTCGGTTTTCTTCCGGGATTTTTGAATTGACTTCAATTCCGTCGATTTTATCAATTCCTTTGTTTATTTCAAATATTGCTCTGGTTTTTGATGTGTTGTCAATCGTATATACCGTCTCACCGATAACCATATCGCCGTCACTATCGGGAGTTTCCAAAAGCTCGCATCCCCATACGCCATCAACAAAAGGCATCAAATCTGAACCGCGGATAATTTCAGCAAAGCCAGTGCTAACAATATAATGTTCAACTTGAATTCCGTATTCTGCATAACTTTTATCGTCCTTGAACATATTCTTAGTTTTCTCGAAGATTTCTGGGATACCTCTATAAAATTTCTGTTTCTTCCCATAGTCATTGAGTTTTTGATTATTTAATCCCTTAAAAGTCCCGTTATGAGCGCATTCAATAAAGTAGTTCAGGTAATAAGTATCCCGATTTACTCGGATCCCTTTCTCTGCAAGTTTCATTGGCTTCGCATTTACTTTTTTCCAAAAATCAGACGAGTCAATTTGATATTCTGCAAAAATCGGATCTTGCATATAACCGTCAATCAGGGTTTTGTCACAGTCCCAGATTACTGCAATAATGTTTGCCATTTATTAAATCTCCTTCCACCAAAATACAACTCACGCTGCCAACGCATTGGCATTGACCCGTTCAATCGCCTGTCGGATGCCTGCCCACACGGACAGGTCTGTGAACACTTCCACGATGCTGCCGTAGTCGGTAAACGGTGCTTCCTGCAAAACGGACATATCTTTCATCATGCCGTTATGAACAATGTACTCCACAATCTGATTTACGAAATAAATCTGTCGGCTATCGAGGCTGGCATCATTCAGATACTGAGCAAAGGCTTCTTTTGCTGCATTCATATCAAGCCCGACAATTTCCCGCACGAACTCGCCCAGCGGCTTTTGCCCATACTCGGCCTCATAGTCCTGCTTGGTGCCGACTTCACTCCAAAGAATTTTCTCCAGTGCCTGTACATCTTCCGCGGTCAGGGGGACATTGCTTTTGAGCTTGGCAATCACCACATTGTCCATGTGCTGCCGCACATAGAATTCTGCTTTAGCCTTGTAATTCTTAAGGTCATCATTTTCCAAATCTGACTCATTCCAGTCTACAGAGAGAATCTCATCATCAAAATTCGTATCATAGCGCACGCTGGTTTGCGGGATATACTTCATAAGGTCTCGCAGATTTTCCCGGATATGCTCAAATTCGTTGATTCCGGCATTCTCTACATAGTCCGTATGCAGAATTTTGTCGATCAATTCGGCTTGCGCCATGATTTCCGGGATGTTCGCCACAGATGCAACAGCGGAAACCTTCTTAAACAGGTCGCTGCGGGCTTTGCCGTATTTCTTTCCGACGAGATAGGCAAGCTCAATGCCGTATATCAGCGCATCGAACCGCAGCGCCTTAGCATCGTCTTCCTCCGGCGTGATGAGCGGTGCCAACTCCTGCCCCATGAGCAGGGTGTCCTCATAGGTCAGCGCATTGTAGTTGTCCGCATTTGAGTAAAGCTCTACATATTTGAGGTGCTGCCGGACAGCGAAGTTCTCCCTGTTCAGCTCCTGCACCTTGCCTACCATATCCTCTACCAGCGTCTTGCGGAAGGCAATGAGATCCGTCGTCTGATACGCCAAGTCTTGCAATTTGAACGCAATTTGGGCCTTCAGATGGAAGATCGCTCCTTGTAAGGCAATCATATTGGCAGTGGGGCGTCCCTTGTTCATGCGAAAGAACTCAAAGTTGCCGCAAAAGTCAAATATGTAGAACTTGTCCTTGTCCTTACCGTCCAGCAGCCTCGGGCACAGACGGGTGCCTCGCCCGATCATCTGCCAGAACTTCGCCTTGCTCATGACCTTCTTGAAAAACACTAGATTCAGCACCTCCGGCACGTCAATGCCGGTGTCCAGCATATCTACAGAAATGGCAATCTGCGGCAGCTTTTTCGGATCAGAAAACTCATCGATGGCGCTTTGCGCATAGGTCATATAGTTGTCGATGACTTTGGCGAAACCGGGCAAGTGCGGATATTCCTTGTTGAACACCTCAAGGATTTTCTCGGCGTGGATGTGGTTCTTTGCAAAGATGATGGTTTTGCCCAATTTGCTGCCATAGTCGATGGTCAGGCCATTGGTCATCAGCGTATTCAACACCTGCCGGATGGTATCTTCATTGAAAATCCACTCGTTCAGCGCCGACGATGCAATACTCTCCGGCAGCTCGCCGTTTTCATCTTCAAAGGTATCTTCATAGGCCTGTTTGTCCGCGTCGGAAAGTTCATCGTAGACAATGCCCTGTTCAATGAATTTCAGTTTCGTTTCTACAGACAGGAAATCCACCAGATACCCGTCCTTGACCGCCTGCGCCAGCTCATAGCCATAGGTGGGCACGCCATTTTCCAACTCAAAAATCTCATAGGTATTCTTGTCAATTTCGTCTTTCGGCGTGGCTGTCAGCCCCACCAGCGGGGCATCAAAGTAGTTGAAAATATCCCTGTATTTGTTGTAAACGGAGCGGTGAGCTTCGTCGCAGATGACCAGATCGAAATGCCCGCAGGTGAAGAGTTTGCCCTCCTCGTCCTGTACACTGTCGATGACGTTGTACATGGTCTGATAGGTGGAAAATACGCAGTGCGCTGTGTAGTTATCCCTCTCCTCGCAGAGATTGGTAACGGAGAGATCGGGCAACAGATTCACAAAGCTGCGCTTGGCCTGCGTTACCAGACTGTTGCGGTCAGCAAGGAAGAGAATATTTTTCACCCAACCATGCTGGAGCAGCACATCGCATAGGGCAATAACTGTTCTCGTTTTTCCGGAGCCGGTGGCCATGACCAGCAGCGCCTTGCGCCGGTTGCGTGCAAAGGCATCGCAGGCAGCTTTGATGGCGTCCTCCTGATAATAGCGTCCGGCTATCTTCCGCTCCACCATGACATTTTTCAGGCTTGTCCGCATGGTCTGGAGATTGAACAGTTTTTCCAGATCCCGCTTGGAGTAGATAGCGGCACACTTGCGTTCGGGATAGATATTGTCCGTAATGCGGGTCTCAAAGCCATTGGTCAGGAAAATGACCGGGCGGCGGTGATACTTCTTTTCCAGCAGGTCTGCATAGAGCTTTGCCTGCTGGCGTCCCTTGGCCACATCCACGCATGTGCGCTTAGCCTCCACCACTGCCAGCGGGCGGCCATCATCGCCGTAGAGCACATAGTCCGCATAACCCACCTCGGACTTGTTTGGCATACCGGGTAGTTCCACCTCGTTCAGCCAATCCTTCCCTTCCGTCCAACCGGCGTCGGTGAGCATGGTGTCGATGTAAAGTTTCCGGGTCTTGTATTCGGACAAATCCAGCGGCTTGGGCACATAGGTCTGCTGCTGCGCGGTACGCCGGGCGGTGAGCTCTTCCTTCAAAGCGGCATTCTCCGCCATAAGGGCTGCAAAATCCACATCGGGTATCGTCTGCGAAGGAACTGCGGGCGCTTCGGCTGGCTGCATCAGCAAGGAACGGTCAAAATGCCTCTCTGTGTAGTTCTCACCATAGCAATAGGCCACGAAGTCCAAGAATACATAGAGGTTCTCCAGACACAGCGCCGCCTGCTCCTCGGTAATCTTTTTACCGCTGTGTGCGGCGTTATTGCCCATGCGGCGGATCAGATCCATCCGCCGCCAGATGTCCGCGCCAACGATGTCCCGGAAGTCCTCAGTATTCATGAGGCTCACCAGAGAGTCCTGATAAGGCATGACCAGCGCCTTGTCCACAGAATACATCCACTTCACGGCAAACTCCATCGCCCTGCGGCAGTTCAGCACGCAGGCGGAGGGATCGATATGTAGAATCATTTCCGCCGATACTGCTACGGAGGCGAAGGATTCAAATTCTGATATAGATGCGAAAATATCAAAGTTGGTCATAGTCAACACCCGTCATATTAAAATATAAATTCTCTTTGTTATCCCTGGGTTATTCTCGTCTTAGAAATGCAGATGTTGCAAAATTCTCTTCCATAATCCGTAATACTCATATATCCTTCTTTAATCTCGTATTTTTCAAAGCCAGCTTTCTTAACAACAGAATCCGCTATCCCCGTTTTGATATACGAATGCTTTTTCAGTGGCTCATAAAGCGTCTTGTCTGTTAAAGACGACATTACCTCTGATGATTCCACTAGACCAAGTCGATTCAAATTGTCAAAATATTTGTTTACGGTATACTGATTTTCACATTGAGTCAATTCTCCAACATTTGAGAAATTCTTAACGACTGAAATCCCGCTGCCATCGTTGTTTTCATATCGCAATGTAATCGTCGGAATGACGTTTTCCGCCGCAAAATATCTTAGGATCTTTGCTTCATCAGGAGAAAGCTGTTTGATAATATCAACAAAGCCTGGATGAACACCATTCTTCACAATTGACGTCATCGAGTTCGCCAAAAGATTTGCATACATATCTCGAAGCTCATCGTTATCCATACAGTAGCTTATATTTTGCAGCGCAGGAACCGCAATATACGCCTCCGGGGCCTCAATTTGCTCGGGCGGAATGTTTTTTAGCTTTTCTTCCAGCAGTTTTTTCGTCTCTGCAACATTATACTCCCGCTCAAGGACCCACTTTTCAACCGGTGCAAGAGCTGCCCTGATTGCTCTTGGCACTAACCCAACAAGCTCTCCCGTAGGTTTGGCAATTGGATGACCCACATCTGCATAAACCTCTTTTGTCACTGCTTTTGCCGTCTCTTTCGCTATATCCAGAGACGCTTCATCTAATTCATTTACTAACATAATACATCTCTCTTTCTATATAGCATTTGGCTTATCCGAAATACTTCTGCATCAGACTGTCAAACAGTAGTTGTGCTTCGTCCAACGCTTTCTGTACGGCAACTTTTGATTTGTCGGCTTGGGTGACGAAAGCAGCGAATTGCTTTTGTACCTCAAGCGGCGGCAAACATACTTTCAATCTTCGGATATCGCCAAGCGAAATGAATTTTTGTGTTCCCCCACGGACTTTATCTAAAACTGCCCTGTCAAAATAATCTGATTCAAGCAAAGCCTTTACAAAAACATTCACGACCTTAGAATTCTCGCTGAATTTTATTAAAGCAACATTCTTTATAGCAAACTCAGCATCAATGTCAACAATAATAGGATTTCCGACCGTCCCTATCATGGGCATCAGGATATCGCCAAGGTCGACTTTTGAGCGTTCATTAATTTTGTTATAGTCTGCTTCGCAAATGAGATTACAATCTGTAAAATCAATTCTTCCACTTGATAAGTTTCTTGATGTTACAAGCGGAATCCCCTCTGCAAAATACTTTGGAGAATCATGTGTACCATCTCTAACATCACAAACTGTCCCTAAATCTACTTTTTCCCAGCTGTTAGGATTAAGAATCATGTCCCCAAACAATTCAACAAATCGGGATTTGACGAGCTCATCCAGCTTTTGAAGTTGCTGTTGACGCAATCGAACGATTGAGATTATTCTATCAAATTCGCTGGTAATATGCCGCTGATTTTCTAATGTGGGGCATTCTATCTCTACAGATTTTAAATCTGAACTATTGGCCCGTGGCATTTTGGCACCGCTTGTTTTTTCGTTTATATATGCCACAAATTTTGGTGACCGTAGAAAATATGTAAGATATTCTCTCGTAATATAGTTTTTATTAGGCTTCAGTGGAAGCATTTCTGAAGTTGCATACCCAGGGCAATCAGGGATAACAACTTTGTTTAGATATGGACGCAATTTAGAATAGAGAACATTATTAGTATCAAATGCGATGGTTGAGGTTCCGATTTTATCGAAAGGAACATACAAACGCTCATAGATATGCCCTGTGTTGCTTTCCACCATATCTAGATTTAGCAGCCAATATGATTCGCTTTCTGGAACACTTCCTTGCTGAATGGGGGCTATATCACCCAGTTTATATTTCGCCATATTTCACTCCATTACATTCCAAGCAGTTCTTCCAACTTGCTCATTTCCTCACCAATCTCCACTTCCAGCTCTCTCAGCTCCGCCAAAATCTCGTTGGTAGGCGGATACTCCACGGGCTTATACTCGGTTTTCTTGTATTTATTGATGGACAGGTCATAGCCGTTTTCCACGATCTCCGCCTTGGGCACGAAGAAGGATTTTTCCGTGCGCTGGCGGTCTTTTTCGGCATCCAGATTGCGGAACCGTGCAATGATATCAGGGATATCGTTGTCTGCCACCGGGCTGCGCTTATCGTCCAGCGAAAAGCCGTCGGCGGTCATGTCATAGAACCACACATTGTCTGTACCACCGTGGCCGGTCTTGGTGAAGATCAGCACCGCAGTAGACACCCCTGCATAGGGCTTGAATACGCCGCTGGGCATGGAGATCACGGCCTCCAGCCGGTTGCCGTCCACCAGCTCTTTGCGGATGGCTTTGTGTGCGGCGGAAGAGCCGAATAGCACACCGTCTGGGACGATGCAGGCGCAGCGTCCGCCGATGCGGAGCATCCGCAGGAACAGAGCCAGAAACAGCAGCTCGGTTTTCTTGGTCTTGCAGACCTTGAGAAGATCCGCCGACACGGTGTCTGCGTCCAGACTGCCCTTAAATGGCGGGTTGGCCAAAATCAAGGAATACTTCTCTTTGTCCGGGTTCTGGTCAGACAGGCTGTCCCGGTACTCGATAAAGGGGTTGTCAATACCATGGGTCATCATGTTCATCGCGCCGATGCGGAGCATGGTGCGGTCCATGTCATAGCCGAAGAACATATGATTCATATAATGATCCTTCTTCTGGCGGTTGAAGAAGATTTCTTCTTTGCGGTGCTCCTTCAGGTATTCACCCGCAGAAACAAGGAAGCCGGAAGTGCCGCAGGCCGGGTCGCAGATCACATCGTCTGCTTTTGGGTCCATCAGCTCCACCATCATGCGGATAATATGGCGCGGGGTACGGAACTGGCCGTTGAGGCCAGACTGGGCAATTTTGCTCAGCAGATATTCATAGGTATCGCCCCGCACATCCACCGCCTGAGATTCACTCATCAGGCGGTAAATCTCGTCCAGTGCATCCACTACTTTGGACAGCAGCAGCGGCGTGGGCAGCTTGAAAATGGCGTCGTCCATATACTTGGAGTAGGCGCTGTTCTTATCTCCGTGGAGATTTTTGATAAAGGGAAACACCCACTCCTGCATCACGCTGTACATCTTTCCGGCGGGGAAATCGTGGAATACACTCCACTTAAGCTGCTGGCCATCGATGGTACGGTCACCGACCTGCACCTCGTCCGCAAAAATGCTCTGATACGGCAGCCCCAGCATGGCAGCTTCCTTGGCCCGGAGATTGTCGGTGTCATCCAGATCATGGATGAACATCAGATAGGTGATCTGCTCAATAACATCCAGCGGGTTCACCAGTCCGCCCGCCGCAAAAATATCCCAGAGGCTGTCGATTTTGTTTTTCAGTTCACCTGTAATCATTTATTCTCTCTCCCTGTTCCAAGTATAAGAAGTGTAGCGTCCGCCGCTGAGTTTGATGATCTCGCCGGATTTCAGCAGATCTGCCAGCGCGCGCTGGACGGTGATCTGACTGATATCCGGGCATTTGGCCATGATTTCACTCTTGGTGATCTTGCCGAGGTGGTTCTTGATGATCTCCCGCACACGGTCGGGCTTGGACAGGCCCTTGGTGGTTAGCAGCTCGATCCGGCTCTCGAAATCCCGGTACGCCGCCACCAGAACACCCAGCATATAGGTGACAAAGGGGGCATAGTCGTTGGTTCCCTCATGCCAGTTATAGGAGCTGGCTTGCAGAGTCTCGTAATATGTTTCCTTGGTGTCAGAAATCAGTTTCTCAATACTGATATATTTGCCAACGATATAGCCAGAGCGGTACAGGAGCAGCAGTGTCAGGAGCCTGCTCATGCGGCCGTTGCCATCGTTGAAGGGATGGATACAGAGAAAGTCCAGTATAAAGATGGGAATCAGCAGCAACGGGTCGAGTTCAGCATCCTGCATAGCCGCTTCAAACGCGCTGCACAGCGCCGTAATAGCCTCCGGCGTTTCCCACGCAGGAACAGGCTCAAACCGGACAATCTGCTGACCGTCCGGCAGTTCTTCGGCAATCACGTTATCCGAATTTTTGAAACTGCCGCCGATGGACTTACCGCTGTATTTGTACAGATCCCGGTGAAGCTGCAAAATGATAGATGGCTTTGGAGGAATATAGTCATGGCTTTCATGAATCGTTGCAAGCACATCACGGTATCCGGCAATCTCTTTTTCACTGCGAGTTTTTGGCATTGTTTTATCACGCACGATTTTCTTCAGTCTGTCATCCGTGGTGATAATTCCCTCGATGCGGTTAGATGCCTCTGTGCTCTGAATTTTCGCAACTTCCAGAAGTTCAGACAACGCATCCGCTTTAGCCTCGATAAAGAGATTTTGCTGCCCCTTGTATTCGTGAATCTGCGTCAGGTAGGCCACGACCTCTGGCGTCAGCAATTTGTTGTATTCTGTTTTGAAGTCGAACGCTCTCATGCACTGCCCTCATTTGAATTTCAATTTCATCAAATCTTATCGAATGATGCAATTATAGTATATCCTTGAATTACATCGCTGTCAATATCAATTTTCTCATTTTTGCATTAATGATAAAATTGGAATTTGGCTGTCGTCTGCTACGCATCATGTCCCCTCGCAGGCGCTGACAATCGAAAGCTGTATCGTAACGATTTCAGATTGTCAGCAAAAAAGGAAATCCGCCACTCATCGGTACGGACTTCCTTTTGCATTTTCTGAGCAGGTGTTCCAAACTGCGTTTTTACAGTTTGGGTACCCGTCTGCGAAGAAAATATGGGGAGTTCAGAGGGGAAAATCCCCTTTGACGCAGGGTTTCCAATAGGGGCGCGCAGCATCCCTGTTGGCACACGATTTTGCTCTGCAAAGTCTAGTGTGTTATACCTTTGCTTCCGGCTGACGCGGGAAAGGGGCTGGCTTCGCCATCTGCTATGAGGGCAGATAGTGGTAGGCAGACACTTTTCTGCGTCAGTAGGACAGGCGGATTTTGTGACGTGGGTTACGGCGCAAATGCAGGATTTTTGAGAAGCAAAATCCGACTGGCCGGAAAAGGAAGTGAAGGTATATACAGCCCTCGTCCCGCCGCAGCGACGCTCCCCGTTTCAGCGTTTCTTTCGTTTTCCTTTGCTGTGGGTCATGGTCGTTTTCCCGCGCTGGCTGATGGGAGTTTTCATGTGCTTGGACTTCTTGAGGATTCCAATCGGAGAAACAAACTCTTCTTTTGTGAGCGTGTCGTAATCAATTCCAAGTGTTGCAAGGTACGCGCGGATTTTCTTTTCCTCGGAGCTGCCCTCAAAATGTACGGTCTCCATCAACTGCTTCTGCACAGCAACAGCGGACAGGTCATCGTCCGCGGTCAGGGCATCTGTCCTGTGTTCCTCCCGGATGTCCCGCAGGATGCTGCTCAGATCGTCCGCAACGAGATGCCCGAAATATTCTTCCTCTTGTATCTGCGCCGCTTTCAGAATATGGAGGTACAGATCGTTAGCTTCCTCGCCATGCTCCATCAGAACTATCTGGCGGGTAGCTTCCAGAACCGTATTCATATCCTTGATCCGCATATCTGCGATCCGGTAAACGTAAATTTCCGCATCCAGCATAAGCCGCAGGAAAGATGAGGAAACTAAGGATGTTAAAGGAGGCTGGTTCTATTTGGAGATGAACGTCAGGGACGATCAGAAGCTTGTTGAAATCTGGCTGACGAATGCAGAAAAAATTGACCCCGTCCTGCGGGAGGGGCTAAAAGAGATTTACGCCAAGTATAAGACGAAGAAATACATGGTCGCCGTGTTCGAGTCCGGCAAGGGCGACCTTTACAAGAACACGCGGGATCTGCTGCTCTTCAACCGCCGCAGCGCCGAAAAGGCCGTGCAGCAGGCGAAAAAGCAGCGCGCCGTGGGCATGGAGCGGTAAGCCGCGGGCGGAAGAGAGAAATCTCTTCCGCCCTTTTCTTTTTTGCCCTTGCAAAGCTTGAAAACATCATGTACAATATTATCTAAAACAATGTGTTTATCAAAAGATATGTGTGGTTCATGCTTGCCGCCAGAGAAACGGAGGGAAACGCAAATGGAACATGAAATGATGGAGCACAGTGAAATTCTCCTGTACAGCGATGAAAACGGAAAAGAATTTGTAAACGTTGTATTTATGGATGAGACATTCTGGCTGACTCAGGTTGGCATGGCGGAATTGTTCGACTCCAGTAAGTCAAATGTCAGCGAGCATTTGTCACACATCTTCGATGAGGAAGAACTGGACAAAGCATCCTGCATGAGAAAATTCGGAATTTCCGAATTTTCTACGAAGCCCACCAATTTTTATAACCTCGACGCTATCATCGCCGTAGGTTACCGCGTGAACTCCAAAAAGGCCACACGCTTCCGCCAGTGGGCGACGAAGACGCTCAAAGAGTACATCCAGAAGGGCTTTGTGCTGAATGACGAGTTGATGAAGAACGGCCGTCCGTTCGGCAAGGATTACTTCGACGAACTGCTCGAGCGCATCCGCGAGATTCGCGCCAGTGAACGGCGAGCTTATCAAAAAATCGCAGATGTCTTTGAGCAATGCAGCTACGATTACGACAAAAATAGTGAGACGACAAAGGCCTTCTATGCCTTCGTACAAAACAAGCTGCATTACGCCGTCACCGGCAAGACTGCCGCGGAGCTGATTTCCGAGCGGGCAACGCTGGATAGCCCCACGATGGGTCTTACCACATGGAAGGGCGCGCCGGATGGAAAGATTCTCAAAAGCGACACGCTGGTGGCGAAAAACTACCTGAACGAAAAGGAGCTGTCCCGTCTGAATCGGCTGGTCACCATGTTTATCGACTACGCCGAGCTGATGGCAGAGGACGAGCAGCTGATGAGTATGCAGGATTGGCTGAACGAAACCGATCGATTCCTGACCAACAACCGCCGAAACGTGCTGGACGGCAAGGGTCACATCTCGCGGGAAGCG
>ERZ780141.985-NODE-985-length-18309-cov-2.644900_pt1 | contig 18309 bp, 12 predicted proteins | sample MGYA00433080_ERZ780141 | MGnify/ENA primary metagenome ERZ780141 (study PRJEB29588, sample SAMEA2154047) | human gut metagenome | biome: human gut; feature: human-associated habitat; material: faeces | place: Denmark | collected 2008/2010 ... | reverse complement strand
AAGTTTTTATAGAGGTGAGGTTAAAGAAACAAGGTAAGAAGATAAAGCCATGCTTTATTAACCCAAAAGAAAAGCTCCCCTGTTTTAGGGGAGCTGGCCGTAGGCCTGAGGGGTTAAAATGAGTATTAGTAGAAAAATATAATTGATTTGAAGCGTTAATGATAAAAGGATATAGATGTTGAATATGATAAGAAAAATTATCTATGGAATATTGGGACTAACAATATTGGCCTCATGTGCCATTGAAAATGATATCCCTTATCCGATTAAGGAAGCATCGATTGAATCGATCGAAGTAGAAGGTCAGCGTGGAGCAGAAGAGAATGTATTTACGGCAGCTACGATCAACAAGACTGCCCGTACAGCTACGCTCTATGTAAACGATTCTGTCGATATCACGAAATTGAAAATAACCCGTTTGAAGATAACGGCTGATGCGGAACTGATTCCGGATTCTGCGGCATGTGTGAATTATGCCAAGTTTCCGAATACCGGATTTGCTTCCTTAGACAGCATTCCGACTTCATCCAATACCCGTATGGATTTCTCTTCACCGGTAAACTTTACTTTACGCACCTATCAGGATTATATTTGGAAGGTGACGGTGAATCAGATAGTACAACGGGACATTGAAGTTGAAGGTCTGGTTAGAACAGTCATTGATGAGAATTCACGTAATGTTATTATTTACGTGGGTAGTGATCAGGATTTGACAAACCTGAATGTAACAAAGTTAAATTTAGGAGGTGAATATGGAAAAGTTTCACCGGACCCGACAAGTATTAAAGATTATTCCTCTCCGGTAAAATTTAATGTGCAGCGGTCTTGGGAAGAATATTCATACGAATGGACTGTTTTTGTGTATAATGATGATAGTGGCAGTACAGGAGGTTCAGCAGATGTTTTTTCGATGACTACCAAAGCTATTTTAAACGGATCGATTCAAAGTGGTAAAACTCCGGAAATAGAGTATGCCAAGCAAAGCGAGTCGAGTTGGAAAAGCGTACCCTCATCGGATATCTCGGTCTCTGGAACTTCTTTTACCGCTACGCTTTCCGGATTGAGTGCTTCGACTACCTACAAATATCGGGTAAGTGTAGATGGTACAGCCGGAAGTGAGCAGACATTTACAACGGTAGCGGCTGTTGCTTTGGAGAATGGAAAACTGGAAAACTGGTCACAGGATGGTAAAGTATGGAATCCGAATGCTGCAGATGCTGATCCGTTTTGGGGAACAGGAAATCCGGGAGCTGCCAGTTTTATTGGAAATTTGACAGAGCCGACCGATGAAAGTATTTCAGGCAAAGCGGCATTGTTGGAGACGAAAAATGCTGTTATCAAATTGGGTGCAGGTAATTTATTTACAGGAGACTTCCAATTGGATGGATTAAACGGCCTTTTGCATTTCGGTCGTCCGTTTACCTCTTTTCCCACAGCTCTTCGTCTGTATTATAAATATACATCTACTACCATTAATATGATTGGTGATAATGCCGGTGATTTGGCAAGCTTAAAAGGAGAACCGGATATGTGCCAGATTTATATTGCTTTGTCGGATAAGTCTGAACCTTATGAGATTAGAAACAATCCGAGTAATCGACATCTGTTTGATCCGGATGATTCGAATATCATCGCTTATGGTGAATTTTCATCCAATCAGTCAACCTCTTCCTATAAGCAGATTGAAATCCCGTTGGAATATCGTTATACAAACCGTACACCGAAGTATATTATTATCGTAGCATCGTCGAGCAAATACGGCGATTATTATATCGGTGGCGTCGGCAGCAAACTTTGGTTGGACGAAATGGAATTGGTTTATGAATAAATACAGACAAAAACTTACTATAAGATTATCTCAAATGAAATACATTCATTCCCTGTATATTGGTTTACTAAGTTTATTGCTCGTTGGCTGTACGGATGAAATTGAAAATTCGAGTTATGGCCAAGGAGAAGGTCGTTTAGTCCTTTCTGGTATTAAATTGGAAGCAGTTGTAGGAGAAGTTACTACAAAGGCGGCTTTAGAAGAGGATATTCTACCAGAAATTTCTGACTTTACAATTGAAATTGTAGATAGTGAAGGCTCACCTGTAAAAACATTAGAGCCAGGCACATTACAATGTTCGCTTTCAACAGGTAGTTATAAGTTGAAAGCTATTTATGGTGATGCCGAAGCGCCGTCTACTACTCCTGCATTTTATGGAGAGACCGATTTTACGATTATAGAAGGCGGTGTCTCAACACCCACTATTACTGCCAGCTTGAACCAAGCAGTACTTCACCCAATTGTTACTGAAGAATTAGTGGCCCAATTCAAGGATTACAAGCTCACTATTAAACAAACGGAAGGTGAAGCTGTAGAAATGGTTAACGATGAAGATTTCTTTATTCCTTGCGATGGAACTTATACATTAACCCTTTCAGGAACGAATCAATTAGGTGAAAGTTTCTCACACGATTGGCAATATGGAAATTTGGCTGTTCGCACCCGCTATACTGTAGAGTGTAATCCAGATTTACCATCTTTTACTATGCCAGAACAGCCTGAAGGAAATGTCTGGAGTAAATTTATCTACATCACTCCAATGACAGCAGATAATATGACTTCTCATCCAGAGATGGCTCAAAAGGTTATTGATAAAGTTGTTTATGAAGCTTCCGCTGATGGATTTACGTGGAAACCTTCGGAAACTAAAGATGGGAAAATTGTCATCACAGGACTTGAAGCTAGTACAAAATACACACTTCGTTCTCGTTTTGGTGCCGTGTATAGTAATAATAAGGTTGAGGTTACAACTGAAAGTGCGCAACAGATAGAGAATGGAGATATGGAGAGTTGGAGTAGTACGAAATTACATAGTGGAAATGGTACATGGGATAAAGATTTATACTGTGATTACTGTTCCAATTGGGCTACCCGAAATGAGCGAACTACATTAGGAGCTGAAGATGCAAATTCTGGAGGAATATTTGGTTCATTAAGAGGGGCCGGATATGGAGTATCATGGCGTTGGTGTTCAGGAACTATATCAACAGATGATAAGACTAAGGGAAGTAAGGCTGCAGAGATTTCAACTATAGCTTTTTATAACGAAGGAGTTAGCGGAGCTTGGAAGCGAGAAAGCGTTTATAATTATACCAAAGACAATGGAACGGCATATACAGGATATTTATTTACGGGTACATTCGATAAAAATAGTGACTCATATACTTTAGGCATAGATCATAAATCCCGTCCAGTAAGCATTTCTTTTGATTACAAATATGCTCCTATGCCAACTAGCGACCAATGTATTGCTTATGCGAAAGTATATGACAGTGAGCATCAAGAAATAGCATCTACCCCAACTTTTAATTCCCAAGAACAAGTTGACTATAAAACAGAAGTATTAACTTTTACTTATACATCATTGACTAAAAATGCTAGTTATATTAGTGTTTTCTTTCAATCAGGAACAAATACAGACATCGCAAATATGAAGCAAGTTGAAGGTTCATATGACCTTTCTCCTTTTAATCAAGATCGTGTTGTCGGCAGTGTCCTTAAAATTGATAACGTAACTTTGAATTATGATTATGAATAAACATATCCTATATCTATTCTCCCTAATGGGACTTTTATCGTTAGCAGCCTGTACAAACGAAGAAAATCCGTTGCTCTCTAATGAAACTGGAGAAGTCTGTTTTGCGGTAAGCGAAGAAGAACCAGTCCAGATAGAGACGCGTGCCTCTTTTGATGTAAATGAATTTAATGTCAGTTTAAAGCGAGGTTCCGAACTTCTTTTCTCTGATAAATATTCTGGCATAGCAGGAAAATCTTATGGCTATTCAGCTGGAGACGGTTATCTTTTTACCGCTGAAAGCTGCACGAAAAGTGAGGCTGAAAGCGCTAACAGTAAATGGGGTAAAGCCCGTGCGGCCGGAGAAGAAAGTTTTGAGATCATTGCTAATCAAAATAATAATATTGAAGTAACCTGCAAGCAAGTCAATGCCTCAGTTCAGGTCGGATTCAGCGACTTCATCAAAAAACTCTGCCCGGAATATGCCATCACTTTTTATGCGGCAGATGACGATGTACGACAGTTTACAATTGATCAAGATAATTATAGCTATAGAACGGCGTATTTTAACGTAAACGAAAGTCGAGCTTTAAATTACAAAGTGACATTAACGTATTCTGGAGAGAAACATGAGTTTGCGGATAATTATACATTACTTCCTTCTTCAAATTATCAACTGAACATCAAGTTAAGTGACGAATCCATTTCTGTCGTTTCGATTGGAATCTCTGTCAATGGAGAGTTGGTAGACGATGTGAAAATGGATCCTGTGATAATTAATCCTTATGAAGATACGAATACTTCTTTGGAATGATAATATTCTATTATAAAAATTCCTCCAACGACTTCTTAACCCAAAGATGGGACGAAGCGGTTGGAGGAATTTTAGTTATTAGTAGATTCACTCGGAAGAATGAATTGTACGGGACCACGGATACATCTTCTTGATTCGGTTGCGATGGTTGTGAGTCCATAGGAGATTACATCAAATAGATAAGACTACTGTTCAGGAATATAATCTTCCTTGATAAACGCATCGTACACCCGTTTCGGATGGTCGTTGGTCGAGAAACCAATATCACCGAAAGTCTGTTGGCGGAATTTCTTCAGCTTCAGATTGTCCATGGCATATTCACGGAGCGGCTTGTGCATATCGCCCAATAAAGAGCTGCTAACAGGCTGATCGAGCAGATTCTCTTTCGGCGTTATGATAGGGAGAAGCTTTTGTTCCAGCAGTCCTCGATAAGCGCCTGTGTATTCGCACCAGCAAACATGGTTTACTTCATACAGACGGTAGGTATATTTGGACCATGCCGTCTTCAGCAGAATCTCATTCTCAGAACCCTCGGCTGTCGCTTCCTGCGGGTAAGCAAAATCTCTGATCTTGATAAGTTTCTTTTTGTCATCAATCTCTTCCACTTCCGTAATCCAGAAGTCAGAATGTAACAGCTGGTCGAGTATGCCAGCTAACGTCTCTTTGATTTCAAACTGAATTTTCATGATATTTGCCTTCTGTCAAGGACTTCTTTTGATTACTATATAAATGATAACAACTGGGCACCGGAAAAAGTTCAGGAGATTTTTAATTCTGTTGTTTGGAAACAAATTGATAGCGGAAAATGGATGATTGAAGACGAAAAAAAGGACAGGATCGGGTTTTATTCCCCGCCTGTCCTTTGGCCGTGTAAGTCTTAAAACGAATTACTCGATCATATATTCAACTGGCGTCTTAACACATCGTATGGTTCGCGTCTTGGTTGAGTTCTGACCGGTATATTTATACCAGTTGCCTGTTCCCGTTGCCTGCGAGCTGCCTTCAATCAGCCAGGTAGAACCGCTGTTGCCGTAGGTAGCAAACAGAATCATCATCTTGGCTACGGCTGTTGCTTCTGTGTTGTACTGATGGCCCAAGCCGCAGAGGACGAGATGCGCTCCGTTGTAATTGAAGTCGTAGAAGTTGACCGGACCATAAGAACCGCCTAAGAATGAGGCGTCGCGCTCTACAATATCAAACGTCAGGCGCTGTCCCAATTTGTTGTTGAACGCATCAGAACCATAACCTAAGTTGAAGTTGTTGCTGGCCGTGAAGAAACGGTAATCATCATAATCCGGTATCTCGAAACCGTCTGGTGCCATTGCTGTCGGATCAAGTGTTCCGAAATTCCCGGCGCTGGCCTGCATGCCTTCGAAGTAGAAGTTCGAACCGTCGTACCGGAACGGCAGACCGTTCGGATTTCCTCCCTGATACTGGTCGCCTAAGACGTGCAGGAACTCATCGTTGGTGCAGGATGAGAGATAATCACCCAATTCCCGTCCGGCTGCCGGATCGTTGGAAAGCAGAATCTGGTCTTCGAAGCGCTTGACGTTGCCGCGGAGATTGTATTTGCACCACCAGGTTCCGTTGACTTCGACTACCGGTAATCCCCAGTACTGGCGACTCACGAAGTATTCTTCTGCTTCGGTACCGTCGGTATTGCAGATGATGATTTTTCCTTCCTGCTTCCGACCGTCGGCATCCGGGTCGTTCGGTTTCCAACCGGCTACGACACGATATTGATTACCGGCTTCGGGATATACTTTCAGCCAGGGAATATCATCGGTCTCTACCCGGATTTCCTTTCCCGGTTGCGGGGTGAATACACCTAATTCGCCGTCGATATACCGGTTGAAGTCGCATCGCCAGTCTTCGTCGAACGACAAGGCACCCGTCAGAGCGGTCGGATTGGATTTCTGGATCAGACTGATCCGGCCGATGCGCACATCCGGCTGACCGGCCGGATAAACATCCAGATGTACCCATTTCTCATGAACACCCGGAGAAACATGCTCGGCACTGACCTGAAAGGAAGTCGGGTTGCCTGTCGGAAGAACCTGGAAATGAGAATCCGACTGACTGATGCGGATATCGACCTCTTCCCGCTTGTTGAGGCGCAAGGTAAAAGAGCTTCCCAAATGACTGATGAATATCTGGTTGCCTTCGCAGGTGACGCCTGCGGGCAATGACTGGAGGTCGATGCTGATCCGCTCGTTTAAGGAACCGCTTTCCTGATCACCATTTTCCCACTGGTTTGTCAGGATATCGGCCTCCAATTTGGCACCTGTTCCTTTCAAGCGCAGGGTATAGACATAATTCCGGACAATCTGCTGGGGTAAAGTGGTCCGAAGCATCTGAGCAATCCCGTTGATGGAGGCTTTTACCTGTACTTCCAGCTGACTGTTCTTCTGCTCGTAGAGATAGAAGAGACCGGGAACTTGGCTGGTCTGTGGCGTACTGAAGGTCCGTACCAGGCTTTCCTGGGCGGCACCCGGTACTGACTGGATTTCTTCCTGAGAGAATAAATAACCCGCCTGGCAGACTTGCGCAACGGTTACTTCGTTGACTTCGACCGATGGAGAAGCGATCTCCAAGTCAATACGGGCAATGCCACGCTGCAGATGTACGGTGGCTCCTAGAGCAGAAGCCGACAGGTCTAAGGCACCCGACAGAATCTGGGGCGCATTCCCGGCTGACGGATTTTGGGCTGTCAGCTGGAGGAATTCTTCTTCCGGCATTTGCTCGTATATTTCGGCTCTGATTTCGGCGTCGATGTTGGCCAGAAAATACAGCTTCCCGGTTTCGTTGTCGGCATCAATCCGGCAGATACTGTCGGAGCCGACAGACAGGTCCGTAAACGAACGGACTAATGCTTTCCCTGAGAACAAGTAAGCTTGCAGGTTAGAAATCTGCTTTTCAGCCGGCAGTTCTGTCGTTGTCCCTTGTGTACCGAAAGCCGCGGTCCGGATTTTGATGCCGGACTGCAGCGAACCAGTCGGAAGATGAACGGCATCTTCCGAACAGGCAACACAAAAAAGCAGAAAAAGGAGGGCTGATAGCCCCATGAAGTATTGTTTCATATCGAATAGACTATAGTGATGCTTTTATTATTATGGGTTATATAAGTACGGATTCTCCCGAGAACGCAGGTATTCCCACGAATCGACAGGGAACCGGTGAATATTATTGACATAGTAGTTGTTCATGACCTTTTCAGCCCACGGGCCGTATGTGAAAGACGAACTGTGTCCGAGGTATCCCATGCAATGCCCTAATTCGTGGAACGCCAGGCTGCAATAATATGTATTGCTGTAATGATGGGTCAGGATGTACTGGGCTAACCCGTACACACCGCTACCGCCTAATCCGGCAACACCTCCCGGCTTGATCAGACCGATCTTGAAACTCTTCATGTTCCGAAACTGCTCCATGACCGTACTGACCGAAACCGGTTGGCCTTGGTCATCATGGAAATCTCCATTAGCCGCCACATAATCGTGCATGGTCTGTTCACAATCCGGTAGCTCCCACATATAAGCTGCATTGGTAAAGAAGGCAATGTACTCGCGGATATGTACCGGACGAACCGCACGCCAGTTACCGGAAGGCTTTCCGTCGGCCGCATCCGGATCACCGCCAAAAGACGCAAACGAAAGATACCAGTTTATCTTGATCTTTTCGAGCATTTTCCAGTACGGATCATCGGATGCCAGCTTGAACTCGATCTGACTGTTGGAAAAAGTCTCCTGTCTGGGTATTTTCACCCGTTTGCCGGATTCTGTATAGTAGACCACATCTCTCGTCATGAAAGGAAGAGGAAACAAGGCATCTCCCAATACCGGTATTTCATCGAAGTAGGCAAATTTGAGCCATTCCGAACTGTACTGGCTGATCCGGGCATAGATGGTCATTCCTTTCACCGGACGGACCGAATAGAAGCGGGTATGCAGCCGGGCTTCTTCGTCAATGCTTACCTGAAGCGGCTGGTTGATATAGAACGAACGTTGGCTGGCGTCGTAATAGACTTCTTTCGACTCGGAGTCACTCAGAATGCTGTAATGCGGACTTTCTTCGTAAGCCAGGTCGGTAGCGAAGACAATTCCGTCGTGGTCGTCATCGCAGGCCAAAGTTGTGCTGACCGCTTCGTTCCGGTTCGGCTGGATATGGAGACGGAAGGCATATTGCTGCATGCTCTCCGGATCCGAATGATGCCGCTTGACCATTTCGATGGAGCCAGTGCTCTCGTCGCCTACGATCGGCATGAACAGAAATTCCTGTTTCTCTTGCAGTGACTGGATCTGAACTGTTCCGTCGCTCTGTCCCGAATATTCCTGGTTGGCCGAGAATGTCGTATAGAAACGGGTATTCGGCAGATGCAGGGTTAAGCCGGTAACAGCCGTACGTACATAGTCGTTGTTGTAGGAGAAATCGAAGGAAACCTTGCCGATGATTCGCTTCAGGCTGACTTCAGACAGCGAGCTTTCTTCTTTTCCCTGGCTGTTGAGTGATACTGTAAACGGAATCTGCGCATAGAAATATTCAGCTTCCAGCGGACGTTGCAGGTTTTCGGGGAAAGAAAGCCAGGTGTCGTGTATTGATGAGATGGTATGCACCGTGGCCTGGTCTTTGCTCTCGTCGCCGATGATACCTAATACCAGCAGTTTGTATGATCCGGTCTGCAATCCTTCGGCCAGGATTTTCCGGCTTTCAGCCAAATATGTACTTTTAATGTTGGGAACCGGATCTCCTTCGTCTGTAACAATCAGGTGTTCAACCCGGCTGAATTCTCCGGTTGAACGGGTTGTCTGAGGCGTTTCACCGTCGTAGGGCTCTTCCGAGAGATGGAACAGAATGCCACGGGTTGTATCAGGCCGGTTTTCCCAGTTGTCCTGTTCGTCGCAGGAGAACAGGAACGGAATAAGAAGTAGAAATAAGAAATATCGTTGTAGATTCATATTATATTCAAGTCTGTTCAGAAAAAGAACCGGCAGGCAGAAGTCGCATCTGAAACGTCGGTAGGACGACTTTCCGGCCATGCCGGCCTTTCCTATATTGTAACTGTAGATGTACCGCTTAGTTGTAAATATATTCTACGGGTGATTTAATACATCGGATGACGCGGGTATATCTGGGATAGAACGTATTTGTCTTAAACCAGTTTCCTTTTCCCGAAGCCGTAGAATAACCTTCCATTGTCCAGGTGAAGCCATCTTCGAAATGTCCGGCAAAGATGATGCTGAGCGGACTGAACATGCTGCTTCCCTGAGTGTTGTTCTGTGCTCCGGGCCCGAAGAGAATCAGTTCCGTTGAATTCTCCGTTTCTATTTTAATACTGTGATGGTGTACAGGTCCGTAGCTCACGTCTCCGAACATCAGGTTGGTCCGTTCGTGATTCTTGATATTGAGTCGTTTTCTGGCCTGTGTCCAGTAACCGTTTGTAGCACCATGCCCGAAGTTGATGTTTGTTGAAGAAGTAGCATGGTCCATCTTGAACTGGCTGAACTCTGCTTCTCCCGGTAACTGATATCCGTCGGGCGCCATTTCCGTAACCGGCAGGTCTCCGATTTGAACCGTGTTGTCCGGATCAAACCCTTCATAGTAGAAAGATGTTCCATTGTGCCGGAGCGGAAGTCCGTTCGGATTGTTTCCCTGATAGACATCGCCCCAGACAGCCAGCCATTCTTCATCTGTACAGGTAGACAGGTAGTCGAACAGGCTGATATCTTTGGCCGGATCTTCCTGGATGGAAATCTGGTCATCAAAGTTCTTGACGTTACCACGCATATTGTATTTGCACCACCACGTACCGTCTACATTGACTACCGGTAAACCGTAATTCCGCCGTCTGATCGTATATTCTTCCAGCATATCTCCGTCAGCACTGAGTATCTTCAGCTTGCCTTCTTGTACACGTCCGTCGGCTTCCGGATCATTCGGTTTCCATCCGGCCAGGAGGCGGACTTGTTCGGGATGTTGTTCATTCACTTCCGCTTTCAGCCAGGCACCTTCTGTCTGGATTTGTTTTCCACCGGTCAGGGTAAACTGTGCCAGTTCTCCGTCGAGATATTTGGCATAATCGCAGATCCGTTGGGTATCGAATGATAGCGATCCTTCCATCTGTACGTCATTCGGTTGCAAGGTGATGTTTATTTTATCTTCATAGCTTTGTTCTAGCATTTTATATCTGACCCAGAGTGCTGTCTGCTTTTCGGCATGGCCGATCGGATTTAAGCTGGTAGTTACGATAAACTTATTGATCGTATCGGGTACCGCTTCGACTGACAGGCCCATGCTGGGATCTTTTACCAGCAGGTCTACGGCACTGGGTGCGTCCAAGACAAGCGTCATTCGGCTTGCAGCATAAGGAACCTGAATGGCATCCTGACTTCCGGCAAGGACAACGCCTTCCGGAAAGACAGACCGTTCCGGATTGACCAATACCCGTGATGATAAGTCCGGATACAGTTCCTGGTCTTCGCCGTCATTCCATTCATCGATTTTGATTTCAGCTTCAATGACAGCATTGTTTCCATAGATGCGGATGGTATAGACCGCATTTCTTTTGATAGTGGCAGGCAGTTGTGCCTTTAACAGACTTTCTTTACCGCCGTGAGTGATGACGATCGACACAGCTAACTGGTCGTTCTGTTGTTCATGCAGATACAATAATCCGGACTGCGACGCGCTCAGTTGTGGTTCGAACGACAGATTCACATCTTCAAGTTCTGTATGAGGAGCCGTCTTCACCGGGTCTTGTCCGAACAGATATCCTGTTTTGGCAACTTGTTTGACTGTTATACTTTTGACAGTTGTCTCTGCGTCCTGAAGAGACAGGTCGAGTCGGGCAACCCCGTGCCGCAACGATACCTGACGAGAGGTAGATGTACCGTTCAGATCCAGTTTTCCACTGAGAAAATGACTGGCAGAAGAAGCAGAAGGCAAGGTTGTCAGTTGCAGAAAATCTTCCTCAGCCATACCAGAAAGGATGTCGGACGGATCGGTGATTGCATCTGAATTTCCTAAGAAATAGAGTGTCCCTTTGTTATCAGGGACCTCTATTGAATATAAGTTCTCATCTTGCCTCGCTAAATCTTCATATTTTTTGATAAGCTTACCTTCGTCAAACAGGTAAGCATCCAGTTCACGGATCTGATCTTCTTCAGGAAGTGACGCATTGGCTCCGGATACGGAAAAATGGGCCGCCTGAATACGGAATGAACTGGAGTTGTTTATCGTCTGACGGATATCATCGTGCTCGGTGCATCGGCTGAAAACGAGCATGAAAATAAGTCCTAACAAGAAATATTTATTCATACGAGATCAAATGAAGTTTATACGTTTCGAGAAACAATTGAATCGGGTGTAGCCGTTACATCTTCGCCCGGAGTCCACTCTTCAACACTGGTAGTCACCTGGATGTTGATTTCATAATCTTCCGTGCCGGTCTTGTTGACTGTCAGCGTATAGATGGTGTTTCGGCTCAATGACGCTGGCAACTGGGCAGATAATGTATTGGATTTACCGTCTGCTTCAATTTCCATGGTCAGTTTCATTTCAGCGTTAGCCTGTTCATAGAGGTAGAACAAGCCGGTTTCGCTGGTTGTCAGCGGCTCAGTGAAGTCGCGGCGGATGCTTCTCTTCTCAACATCGGCAGGTGTTTCTACGCCTGATTGCTTAAATACGTATCCCGTATTCGATACATTGTCGATGCGAACACTCTTTACCTTGATTTGTGGTACATTTACCGTCAGGTCAAGACGGGCAACACCGCGCTGCAGACTCACTTCAGCATTTCCGGCTTTGGTACGCTGGTAATTTCCTGTCAGGATATGGTTCCCTTTCAGGCGGGTCTGATCGTCATTCAGTTTAGAAGCCAGCTTCAGGAAGTCTGCCTTTAAAGTAACTCCTTCTTCCAGACCGCTGACATAGACATGTCCTTCTGTATTGGCGATAAAATAAATATCACCTTTGTCACTGTTCATGATGTTCAACTGATAAGTGTTGTCTCCACTGCTCGATAAAGGACCTAAACATTTCTTTAACGTATCATTTTGGAACAAATAAGCCTCGATTTCACCAATCGAATTTTCTCCTGTTGGCAAGGCTGAAGCTGTACTTTGGAAGAAATCATCTACGATCATACGGACTTTGGTGAAATTCTCCGGCTGAACGGGATTTGTAAGGTCTTCGTCTGACGTACATGACATGAAAAATACACTGCTGAGTCCTACTAATAGAATCTTTTTGCTCATTCTTTGTTTCATCTTGAATGTTACTGAAATTAATAATTAGACAAATAGTTTTTGATTAATAAATATTATTTGACGTTTCGCTTATAAAACCGGAATAGAAGAGTAATGTTTATGTGTTTAATTTTTTTAAGAATTTAATATCTCTAGGCAATTCCCGTTTGGCGGTTCTCAATTTTCCGTGAAGTTGCCTTCAATCCCAAATAATTCCTTACCTTTGTAGTTCAAAAAGAGAACATCACAGTATGGAAAAGAAATTTAAGAGAACATTGATTACTACGGCTTTGCCGTATGCGAATGGTCCGGTTCATATCGGTCATTTAGCCGGCGTTTATGTGCCAGCCGATATTTATGCCCGTTATTTGCGTTTGAAGGGTGAAGAAGTAATTATGATTGGTGGTTCTGATGAACACGGTGTGCCTATTACCATTCGTGCGAAGAAAGAAGGTATTACGCCGCAGGATGTGGTTGACCGTTATCATGCTATCATCAAGAAGTCGTTTGAAGATTTTGGTATCTCATTTGATATTTATTCACGTACTACTTCTGCCATTCATTGCCAGACGGCTTCCGATTTTTTCCGTACGTTGTATGATAAAGGCGAGTTTATTGAGAAAACAAGCGAACAATATTACGATGAAGAGGCTAAGCAATTCCTGGCCGACCGTTATATTATGGGTACTTGCCCGCACTGTGGAAATGAAAGAGCGTATGGCGACCAGTGCGAAGCTTGTGGTACGTCGTTGAGTCCGACGGAACTGATCAACCCGAAATCTGCTATCAGCGGCAGCAAACCGGTTATGCGTAAGACCAAACACTGGTATTTGCCGCTTGACAAATGGGAACCGTTCCTCCGCCAGTGGATTCTGGAAGGACATAAGGAATGGAAACCGAATGTTTATGGTCAGTGTAAGAGCTGGTTGGATATGGGCTTGCAGCCTCGTGCCGTGAGCCGTGACCTGGATTGGGGTATTCCTGTGCCGGTGGAAGGTGCTGAAGGCAAGGTGTTGTATGTTTGGTTTGATGCTCCGATCGGCTATATCTCCAATACGAAGGAATTATTGCCTGACAGTTGGGAAAAATGGTGGAAAGATCCGGAGACCAAGATGGTTCATTTTATCGGTAAGGATAATATTGTGTTCCACTGCATCGTATTCCCTTCCATGTTAAAGGCCGAAGGTTCTTATAATCTGCCGGAAAATGTTCCTGCCAATGAGTTCCTGAACCTGGAGGGTGACAAGATTTCTACTTCCCGCAACTGGGCTGTGTGGTTGAATGAATACCTGGTAGATATGCCGGGCAAGCAGGATGTGCTGCGCTATGTCCTGACAGCCAATGCGCCTGAAACCAAGGATAATGACTTTACCTGGAAAGATTTCCAAACTCGGAATAATAGCGAGTTGGTGGCTATCTATGGAAACTTCATTAACCGTACGCTGGTGTTGACGCAAAAGTATTTTGCCAACCGGGTACCGGAACGGGGTGAGTTGACGGATTACGATAAAGAAGTCCTGGCTGAAATTCCGCAAATCGTGGAACGTGTAGAGAAGAGTCTGGAAACCTTCCATTTCCGTGATGCGTTGAAAGAGGCGATGAATCTGGCTCGTATCGGGAACAAGTATCTTGCCGATACCGAACCGTGGAAGCTGGCGAAAACCGATATGGACAGGGTGGCGACGATATTGAACCTTTCGTTGCAGATTCCGGCCAATCTGGCTATCGCTTTCGAACCATTCCTACCTTTCTCTGCCGAGAAGCTGCGGGGAATGTTGCATTTGGGACATTGTGACTGGAATATGCTGGGACGTACCGATATTTTGCCTGCCGGAGCCGAGTTGGGTAAGGCCGAGTTGCTGTTCGAGAAGATAGAAGACGAAACAATTCAGGCACAGGTAGACAAATTGTTGGCTACTAAAAAAGAGAATGAGGCTGCAAGCTATAAGGCTAATCCTATCAAACCGACTATTTCTTTTGAAGAGTTCGAGAAGTTGGATATCCGTGTAGGAACCGTACTGGAATGTGAAACAGTTCCCAAGATGAAGAAACTGCTGAAGTTCAAGATTGCCGACGGACTGGAGAACCGTACCATTGTCAGCGGTATCGCCCAGCACTACGCCCCGGAAGAACTGGTAGGAAAACAAGTGTTGTTCATAGCAAACCTGGCTCCCCGCCAATTCAAAGGCATCGTCAGCGAAGGCATGATTCTAAGCGCCGAGAACTTTGACGGTTCACTGGCCGTTACCTCTCTATTAAAAGAGGTAAAACCGGGAAGTGAAGTTAAATAATCATTATAAGAAGAGATACTCTTCGTGAGGGTGTGTCAAAATGATAGGCTGATTACTTTTGGCACATCCTCATTGGTTTTCATCAGCATTGTCTTCAGACAAAGAAGCTGAAGAAGCATACCATAGGCAAAACGATAAGAACAGATTATGACAGAGCAATCTTTGAAAGACAAGACCGCAAAAGGACTTTTTTGGGGAGGACTGAGCAACGGCATGCAGCAGTTGCTCAATCTTATTTTCGGGATTGCATTAGCCCGTATCCTTGATGCCGAAGACTATGGTATGATAGGGATGCTCAGCATATTCTCACTGATTGCTTCCACCCTGCAGGAAAGCGGATTTACCGCCGCACTTGCCAATAAGAAAAATATCAGCCATGAAGACTACAATGCAGTCTTTTGGTTCAGTTTGTTTACAAGTGGGCTGCTTTACATATTATTATTTTTCTTATCCCCATACATTGCAGAGTTTTACCACACTCCGGCATTGATACCATTGGCACGGTATACTTTCCTTGGCTTTTTTATAGCCAGTCTCGGCATAGCACACAATGCCTATTTATTCCGTAATCTTAAAGTAAAACAGAAAGCTTTTATCCAACTGACCGGTCTGATACTGTCAAACATAACAGGAGTCACATTGGCTCTTTGCGGAATGGCATATTGGGGAATAGCAACACAAGGGTTGGTATACGTGACCAGCAATACCATTCTGTTTTGGCGCTATTCCGGCTGGAAACCAACGCTACATATTTCTTTCAAGCCACTGAAAAGCATGATCAACTTCAGTTGTAAGATATTAATAACCAATATATTCTCGAATATAAACAACAACATGCTGACTGTCATATTAGGTCGTTTTTACAGTCAAGAGGAAGTGGGGTATTTCAATCAAGCCAATAAATGGACATCCATGGGATATTCTACCATACTAGGTACGATAAACGGAATAGCCCAACCTGTATTGCGCAATGTGTCGGAAGATACAGAACGCCAATGCCGCGTGTTTCGCAAGATGCTCCGCTTTACAGCTTTTATATCATTCCCCGCTTTGTTCGGTCTTTCACTCATCGCTCCCGAACTCATCACAATAACCATTACAGACAAATGGAACGAAAGTGCAATCATCATGCAGATTCTTTGTATCGGAAGTGCTTTTCTTCCCATTCAGAATCTTTATTCCAACCTTGTAATCAGTAAGGGAAAATCGGATATCTTCATGTGGAATACCATTTTCCTGGGAATCATACAAATTGCAACTGCCCTGCTATGCTACCCTTATGGCATCCGAACGATGATTTTTGCCTATATCAGCATCAATATCAGTTGGCTGTTCGTGTGGCATTACTTTATATGGAAAGAGATACACCTCACTTTATGGGATGCACTAAAAGATGTCGTTCCTTTCGGAATTATTGCAGTAAGCTGCATGGGTGCTGCCTACTTTCTCACCCGATCTATCGATAACCTCTATCTAATCTTAACAGCCAAAATTGCCATTGCAGCCGGACTATACATTATAATCATGCAATTGAGCAAGTCTGCAACTTTTAAAGAAGTCATAAACTATCTGTCAAAAAAGAAATAATATTTGACTTTCTGATAAAATCTCCTTTACTTTGTAGCAAAATAGCATTTCAACAAAGAAAAGATATGGAAACAATACCTATATTCTTTACATTCGACCGTTATTATGTACTTGCAGCCTGTGTTGCTTTCCATTCTTTGTTGACTAATGCCGCACCCGAATATCAGTATCAGCTCTACGTAGTACATACCGACCTCCAGCCACATCATATACAACGAATAAAAAAAGTTGTCTCTCACTTCCATAATGCCAATATACAGTTTAAAAATGCTTCCCATTATGACACGGCATGGGATAAATTGCGTAATAAGTCGCATTTTTCAAAAGAGATATTCTATAAACTGACAGCTGCGGAAATGTTTCCTCAGTATGAGCGAATTCTCTTTTCTGATGTAGATGTACTCTTTACAGCCGATATATCTTCTTCCTTCTTTCTTTATCCGAATGAGAAATTTTATTATGCCGGCACACGTCCTATTCAGGAAAATACAAACTTGCCGCGTTATGCTAAAGAATTTACACAGGAAGAAATCCGGTTGATATCTGATTATGAAATATCGGCCGGCTATATGCTTATAAACCTGAAATGCATACGTGAGGACAACAAGCAAATAGAACTGACACAGTTTTTCCATAACAATTTAAACCGCCTGATACTGCCTGAACAAGACTGCATTGCATTATGCTGTGCTCCATATCTTCGTTTCATGCCTTACAAATATGTAGTTTGTGCGTTTCAATTCCATGAAGACCCGCAAAGGGTGAAATTCAACCCCAATAATGCCTCCTTTCAAGACAAACAAGTTGCCATAAAAGCTTACAACGAGATGCGTGAACAAGTGGTACAATTGCATTACCCGGGAAGAGAAAAGCCATGGAACTCACCTTTCGTATACAAATACAAAGAATGGCTGACCGGTTGTCACCAAGCCAACCAACTTGGTTACTATCTGCTCATGCAGCCCTTATTCTTTACACAAAGACTGAAAAAATACAGCTTATCCCGCTTTATCAGAAAAATAAAAAAGAAATACCATGGTTAATATTCTGCATCGTATTCCGCTCATACGCCATTATGCACGGAAATGGGAGTTTGCCTGTTTTCAGAAAAAATGGCGAAAGCAAAACCGCCATAATCGCACTGTTGCCATGAACCGTTTTCCCATAAAATCTGTGCAAGTAGGAAAAGACACGTATGGCGAACTGCATATTTTAAGTTATTTGCCCGAAACAGAATTCCTGCAAATAGGAAATTATGTGTCCATTGCTCCCGATGTTCACTTCATTTTGAGTGGAAACCATCAGACAGAAACGCTTTTCACTTACCCTATTCAATCATTGTTAACCAATGGACACTGTCCGAAAGACAGTGTGAGCAAAGGGGCCGTTATAATAGAAGATGAAGTTTGGATTGGTTATGGCGCCCTCATCTTATCGGGAGTAACCATCGGGAAAGGAAGCATTATAGCCGCCGGTTCAGTAGTCACCCGTGATGTGCCTCCTTATGCCATTGTAGGAGGAAATCCGGCCAAGATAATCCGCTATCGTTTACCCCGGGAAGTGATAGAGCTTGTAAAAGATACATATCTGAAAGATATTTCACACGATATATTAAAAAAGAACTTGAAACAACTGTATACTCCTCTGCACACTCCGGCCGAGGCGAGTCAACTGATAGAACTAATTAAAAATGGAAAAGAATAAATATAAAGTACGGGTCATTGCATTTTACCTGCCACAGTTCCATCCTACCCCCGAGAACGATAAATGGTGGGGGAAAGGATTTACGGAATGGACCAATGTGGGCAAAG
>ERZ780141.975-NODE-975-length-18493-cov-3.585693_pt1 | contig 18493 bp, 13 predicted proteins | sample MGYA00433080_ERZ780141 | MGnify/ENA primary metagenome ERZ780141 (study PRJEB29588, sample SAMEA2154047) | human gut metagenome | biome: human gut; feature: human-associated habitat; material: faeces | place: Denmark | collected 2008/2010 ... | reverse complement strand
CACGTTTAAGCATTGCGGTGGCCTTGCGGAGGCGGAATGTGCGCAGAAGATCGGTCGGGGCAATTCCATATATTTCCTGTGTCTTGCGGTAGAGATGAACCCGCGACATTCCGAGGGCTTCGCTCATTGACTCGACGGTAAAATCGGACTTATCGTAGGAACGCTCCATTATATCGAGCAGCCGGTCCTTGAAAAGATCATCGGCTCCAGGCTTTGTGAACTGTTCAATCCTCTGGTTTGCAAGGGCTTCAAGTTCAGCATTGCGCTTTCTCACTTTGGAGTTCGCGACAAAGGCAAAAACAATGACAACGAGCAGGGTGAGGACAATGACAACTAACAGCACAAAAAGAGTCAATGCGGAGCGGTAGCTGGTGTTGAGTTTGTCAAGTTCCTTTTTTTGTTGGTTAATATGCTCCTGATAGCCGAGCATTTGGTCCGACTGGATCTTGAGAGTCTCGGCGTTCGTGGCATCCACGGTGAAGGAGTGAAGGGTGTTGTTCTTTTTCACGGGTTCGCCGGAGAGAATCTTCATGGCAGTCACAATGACGAACTCGCCTCCCGGAGGATAGAGAAAGGAAGCCTCAAGACGCCCGTCAATCACGGCATCAACGCCGACAATCGCGTCAACGCCGATGAACTTTATCCTCTTGGCGTCAGATGGGCTGCGCTCACTTATCCCCTCGTATGCCGCAAGAGCCATGTCGTCATTGTGCGCGAATACGAGGTCTATTCCGGAATAATCACTTATGTCAAGAACCTTGGATTTAGTGGCGGAGGGAAGCCAGTCCCCGACTATGCTGCGGACATGATAGTCGTCCTTCAACGCCTCCCTGAACCCCTTGTGTCGTTCCTGTGCCGGAGAGGAGCCGCGAAGGCCCTGAATTTCAAGAATCGAACTGCCTGGCGGAAAATGAGCACGGATGTAGTTGCCTACGCTTCTCCCGATGGAACAGTTGTCCGCCCCGATGTAGGTCGTGTATTCGTCGGAAAGAATCTTGCGGTCCCATATTATCGTAGGAATCCCCTTTCTGTAGGCCTCTACCGCTATTTGGGTTATGGGCTCGGACTCGTTCGGAGATATGATTAGGAGATTGACCCGCCTGTCAATAAATTCACGTATCTGACGAATCTGGGTTTCGGTGTCATTGTGGGCTTCACTGATTATGAGATTGATATTGGAATATTTCGACACCTCCGACTCCATCTGAATCATCATAATCTGACGCCATCTGTCATCCGCCGATTGCGAGAATCCTATAGTATATTTTGAAACGGCAACAGTGTGCTTCGCACCGAATGCGGAACACACTGAAACCATAATAAAAATTATCGGTAATAGAAACTTACTTAACCTCATTTGTCACGAATGTGATGTCATTATTGCCGACAGACACAATAGACGGCGAAAAGCGTGCCGTTTCCCCGTCTATGAGAAGAATCTTCTCGCCAGACCACTCGCCTTCCGGAAGGCCTGCGTCCCTATAGACGAGACCGCCGGTCGTTGATGAGCGGTAGATTGCCATGTAGGTGTAGCGCGAAGCGTTATATACAACGCTCATGTCATCAACAGGACCATAGAACACAGGTGCAGCGGCTTCCTCGTCACCCTTCACCCATTCGGCTCCATCCCAATACTCGTATTCAGCATAAGTCGCAACATTCGCAGCGGCCACTCTCGCGACATAAGCCATAGCATTGCGGTCTCCGGCTGCGGAACCGAACATATAGACATAATTGTCCTTGAGCATATAGGAAGCCTTCACGAAGTTTCCGTCAGCCTTCCACTGAGCATCGGCCTTGCTCCAAATCTGTCCGTCGGTAGAGAATGCAAGCCCGGCCTCGGAAGCCGTCCAGTCAGACTCCTCATCTGCGGCGGCTACAGGAACATAGTAACGCACGGCTTTCACGCCGCCGGCTGTGACTCCGGACGTCGGCACACAACCATCCGCAAAAACAGGTTCAGTTCCTACTGTGATGAATTTCAGTCCTTCAGCGGCGGAACCCTTCGTGTGGGCATACACACCTGCAACTTTCTTTCCATCAGCGGTCTCAGCCTCTGCAAGAATAGCGGAAACAGTGCCGTCAGACTCGCTCCATGCGACAATTTTGCCGAATGACTTTAACTCCGTGAAAGAGGCATTGGTTGCAGTAGTTGCGATTGTGCGGGCGTTCTCGGGGATGAAAGTGTCATTGTTGGAGCCGGTCGGAATGACCTTCACGTCATCAAGTTCGAGCCAGAGGTTGTCCCAGCACCAGCCGCCGAAGAAGGCGTCGGCCTTGGTATCATCGACATTGGCAAGAGTGTATGTATACTCTTTCCATTCAGAACCAACCCCTTCCTGATTCAGGTTCACGTCATGTCCCGCCGCACCACGGAAGCCCATATAGGCGTTAAGCCCGTCCCATGCACCGCGATAGCTCAGAGTGAGCGTGTAGGAGGTGTTCTTCTTAAGGCAGACGCTCTGTACGGCCACATCTCTCCAATCATGGGTGTTGCAATCGGCATGCACGGTACGCTTGCCGGAGAGCGGTGTCTCCGCCTCACTAATCCACTCCGGAAGGTACCACAGTGACTTTGACTTCCAAGCTTCATCGCCGGCGAAACGCTCGAAGCCACCATCGGTAATCATATTGAAACCGTCCTTGTCAACAGCAATGTCGGCCTTGACGAGCGTTACGGCAAACTGTGTAGGATTCGGATTTTCCTGCTCATCCGGCTTACTATTGTCCTTTGAGCATGCGACGAGCGAGAGTGCGGCCGCAGCCGCGAGAATTAAACTGTACTTTTTCATAATCAGTGTTTTAATTAATAATATTGATTAGTCTTGTTATAAATTCAACCCTATTTTGCAAGAGAATCGCCTATTTCTTCGGAGTAAGGCTTATGTCATCAACCGTGACCGAAAGTCCCTCCGCTCCCCATGTCCCGAAGAATACATCAAGCGAGGCACAATCACCAGTGTTGAACATCACGGAGATTTTTGTCCACTCGTCGGTCTTGAGCGAAGGATTTGCGTCGCAGATGCGCCCATCAGAAAGGCGTACACCGAGGTAGGAACCCGTGCTGCCGGCTATGGAGGACTTTGCCCAACCGCTCACTACATAGTCAGTGTTTTTGTGGACATTTATCGTCTGCACGCAGGCGTCTTTCCATACATCATTTTCTGTATTAAGAAGCTTGCAGGCAATTTTCCCACTGTGAGCGTCCCGCGTGGAAATTGAGTTTTCGATGTTGCGCCACAGTGTCCTGTAGGCTATCGACTTGTTCGGTTCGTTCTCAAATCCGCCCTCCCAGACCATATTGAATCCGCTTTCGAGTTCGCGGAGCTTTGCGTGATAGAGATGAATATGCCAGGTGTCGTAGCCTTTCCCTGATGGCGTGACGGTTGAGACCACATACCACAGGTCGCGTCCATCACAAAACCATGGATGGATGTAGGGGCCGTAGCCGTCCTCGGCGATGATTTTCTCTTCCGACCACTCACCTTCCGGAGCGACGGCGTCACGATAGACAAGCTTGCGCTGGTTCACGGAAAGATACATCATCATATATCTCTTGTAGTAGCTGTTGTACTGAACGGTCATCTCTGACACGGTTCCATTGGCGACCGGCACGGCATCCGCTTCGGAAGATGCCCATGTACCGCCGTCCCAATACCGCCACGATGACTTGTCAAGCACATTGTCGAATGTTGTCCGCGCGAGATAGACGCTACCTTTCCTCCCGGCGCGTGTTCCAAACATATAGAGGAAGCCGTCCCGCTTCACGAACGCGGTCTGGACGAAATTCCCGCTGCCGTCCCATTTCACTCCGGAGCGGGTCCATGTCCTGCCGTAATCATCGGTATAGACGAGTTCACTATAGTTGGCAGTCCAGACATCATTGCCATCCACAGCCCACTGGTTCACGCTCATATAGCTGACATACTGGCGATTGCCTCCATCATGAGGAACGGACACGCCTGCAAGCGGGATACATGTCGTTTCATGCTCCGCGTCTCCGGGATACTGCCCGGTCTTGGCGCGAGAGACTATGAATTCCATACGGCTTCCGTCCGAGCCGCGCAGCATATCGTCGTAATAGAGCCCGTCCGCAAGGTTTCTGTCGGTTGAGAACGCTATTGCGTTGGATTTCCAGTCTCCGCCACGGTCATTGAAGTTGTCTCCGAACATACACCAGAGCTGGCCATTTCCGGCATCCCACATATTTCCATAGTCGGTGGAGGCCATATTGAACCTCTTAAGCGTAGAGTTCGGATTCGGCAGGTTTTCTCCCTCTGGCGTATTTCCTATGACCCTCGCCACGCACTCGATGTTCACGACCTCAAGCGAAGCGACCATCTCGCCGCCCTCTTTTTCAGGAAACTCGTCGTCCGTTGCAGGCGGAGTCACCACTGGCTGTTCCGTCCTTGTGCAGGAGAGCGCCAAAACCACGATGAGAAAATAAAGTATCTTTTTCATAATCAAACACTTCAAGCTCGACTAAAACTAATTTGCATCAGATTATTGAGGATAGCCGTCGTTCTGCCCCAGTTTAGGATTCGAAAGGCGCTCCACCTCCGGAATAGGATACAGTTCAAGATATTTCTCATTCTTCGGAGCATGTCCCCACCATGTTCCAGTGGTATAGACCCCGAAGCGTATCAGCTGTTCGCGTCGCATGCCCTCTCCCGTAAACTCGCGTCCAAGCTCATTGAGGAACTCTCCGTACTGCACCTGAACGCCGTTAACCGTCACCGTCGCGGCAAGTTGTTCAGTCGTAAGGCAGCGCTTCGATTCCGGCAAAGACTGGTCGAACGAGCGTTTCCGCACGTCATTTACAATTTTCACTGCACCTTCCGCATCCCCATTGCGAATCAGGCACTCCGCCTTCATCATGAGAGTTTCGCCAAGTCTATAGACCACCCAGTCCTGGTCGGTTTCCCATTTCTGACCTATCTTGATTTCGTATTTCCCATATCTGTAGCCGTCGAACTCCTCCGCGGCCGTAGGACTTGCGATGAAGTTTATGTGATTGTAAGGCACGCCGTTAAGTGAGAGCGGTTCCTTTGTCACATAGTCATACTGCTGCCCCATGAGGTAGGAATCCTTGTAGCGCCTGTCCGTCCACGAGGTGCAGTTGTGGGTGACTGGGTCTTCCTCAGCGTCAAAGGTGTCCGCGACGTAAGATGGGTTGGCACGAAGCCCGTTGTAGCCGGCTGATGCAGCATTATAGACCGGTTTTCCTGCCCAATGCATAGTCTTCGCGTAGATGCAGTGGAGAATCGGAGATTTCGTCGTCTCGTCGTAAGGAATCGAGAATATGATTTCCGGAGAACTCTCATTGTCGAGACTGAATATATGTGAAAAACTTCCGTCGAGCTCATATTTTCCCGAATTCAAAATCTCATCGCAGAGGATGACGGTGCTGTCGCGTTTCACGGCATATTCCGGTCCGAGCCACGATTCCGCATTAAGATACACCCTCGCGAGCATCTGCTTAGCCGCCCATTTGTTGAAACGGCTATATGTCTTTTCCTCCGTAAGTTTGTCCATATTCTCGCGTATTTCACGGACAACGAAGTCATACACCTCCTTCCGCGTCCTGCTTTCTGGCATATATCCCTTCGGAACATCGTAGCTCGTCTCAACCGGAACGTTTCCGTAGAGGGAAAGAAGATGGTAGTAGTAATATGCACGTGCCACCTTTATTTCAGCTACCGTTGCCTCGTCGAGCTTAACTCCAGCCTCGTCAAGCTGGTAGAGCTCACGGTTGCAGCAGGATGATATGCCGTACCACAGATGGTTCCAGACATTGCTGAAATGAGGGTCGTTGACGAACCACTCGTGCTTGTTGAGCCTCTGCCAGATGCCATTGTCGTTCCATCCACCGTCGGTGTTAATCGGAATCACCCAGGCATCGGTGCCCAGTTCATACAAGTCCCAAACGCTGCGGTCCTCGTTGAACCAGCGCATCTGACCATAGACAGGAGCAAGCATATATCCGGAATTCTCATCGGCGTTTTCCATCAGTTGGTCCATCGTCATGCTGCTATAGACCACAGGTTCGAGGTTCGTGCAGGCAACGAAGGACAGAGACGCCGCAAAAGCTATTATTGTCTTTTTCATGATTCTCAGAATTTAAGGTTGATACCGAATGTGAACGAGCGCAGTGTCGGGTATTTCTCGTAGGCATCCACACCCGGGATGAGTCCGGTGATTGACACGGCCTCGGGGTCGAGGCCTCTGTACTTTGTCATCGTCAACAGGTTCTGTCCCGCGAAGTAGAGCCTCAGGCTGTCGATATACCTGACTTTCGGGAAGTTGAAGGTGTATCCGAGAGTTATGTTGTCGAGCTTCATGTAGTTTCCATTCTCGATGTAGCGGTCACAGTAGGTCGAAGGAGCATAGTTGTAGTAGTCGCCGACCTTCTCGAAAGCAGACTTTGGAACATTCACCGATGCCAGCCATGCTAAAGTCTCATACTTCATGCGATATTGGTTCAGAATCTGATAGAGGAACGCTCCGTGCATAGACACGGAAAAGTCAAGTCCCTTCCAACGGAGAGTCGTACTGAGGGCAGCGAACATCTTAGGCATTCCGTTCCCAAGCACAGTCTTCTGGTCCTCGCCGGCAGTTGAATTTTCCGCCCCTTTTATTCTCCACGCCGTGCCGTTGCTCTTGAGTCCCACGGTTTCCCATCCGTAGAAGTTGCCTATCGCCCAGCCTTCCTCAAGACGGTGAGAGTATGTTTGTACATGGTCGAGCCAGCCGAGGTTGAGATATTCGAGTGTGTAGTTGTCGTTTGAGAGTTTCTCAAGCCTGTTTCTGTTGTAGGAGATGTTTCCTCCGATTGTCCAGGAAAAGTCCTTTTTCTGGAGTATGACACCGTTAAGAGAGAATTCCACGCCGCTGTTGCTGATTGCGCCGACGTTTGCGAGCATTGAGCTTGCAGTGTTAGGCGGCATCGGGACGGTGTAGGTATATAACAAATCCTTGGTATAGCGGTAGTAGCCGTCGAGCCGGAGAGCCGTCCGCCAAGGAACGCGAAATCAAGTCCGACATTAGCCTCGTGCTTTTCCTCCCACTTGAGATCGTCGTTAGGATTGTTGGCTGGGATTATTCCGCTGACCCAGTGTCCGTTGACATATGACATGTAGGAATTGTTGAAGTCGTATAGAGCTATGTACTGATATGGGGCAGAAGGCTCCGTTCCGGTGACGCCGTAGCCGGCACGCAGTTTCAGTTCGTCAATCCAATTGACCGACTTCATCCATTCCTCGTTGGTGATTCTCCATCCGGCACTCACTGACGGGAACCATCCCCAGCGGTTGTTCTTTCCAAACTTGTCGCTACCCTCGTAGCGTGCGCTGACCATGAGGAGATAGCGCTCAGCGTAGTTGTAGTTCACCCTGCCATAAAATCCGATGAGCTTGCGCTCGGTCTTCAGGCTGGAAATGTTTGACAGGCCATTTCTCGTGGATTCGGCAGAACCGATGTTCCAAGCTCCGAAACCGTCGACCGGAAAATCGAAGGCGTACATCTTCCAATTCTGATAGATGTATTTGTTCCAACTATAGCCGAGTGTCGTGGAAAGAGAATGGTTCCCGAATGTCTTAGACCAGTCGGCCTGAAGTTCAAGCGTCCTGTCGTCCCCATGCCCGCCGGAAAGCGTCGCGCTTCCGTTCTCGCTTCCCATGACGGCATTATAGGCCTTGTGCGTCGATGTCCACTCGTATTCGTTGTAGTCGTTCTGGTAGGCTCCGGTGGCGCTCAGCTTGAGATTCTTTATCGGTTCGACGACAATCTTCGCGCTGAGGGAGAGCTGATTGTACTTGTTAAGCCCCTCGTATTCGTTGAGCAGTTCGACAGGGTTCGCACCGTTGCTGTTCTCGTAGTAAGAGCCGTCTTCGTTGTAAATCGGAGTCGTGGGGTTTCTGAGCACCGCAGTTGAATAGAGTTCGTCCGCAGCATTGCCACGTCTTGCCGCACGGTCGTTGACATTGAGAATGAATTTTAGGCGGTCGTCGAACATAGAATGGTTAATCGAGACCTTGGCGGCGAGGGATTTTTGGAACGAGGTCTTGTAGAGTCCCTGACGGTCATCGTAGGTGAGAGACGCGACATAGCCTGTCCTGCCGTTGCCGCCGCGTGCCGAGACATAATGGCTATGGCTGAAAGGGATGCGAGTGATTTCCTTGACCCAGTCAGTCGAGCCTCCGAAGTCATTTATTGCGGAAAATTCCGGTTGTTGCCTGAGAGTGCGGAGTTCGTCCGCAGTATAACAGTCGTTGTCGCGCAGACGCTGGTCGACACGGAACTTGGCATCGTATTCAAGAGTCATCGCCCCCTCTTTAGGACGGCGAGTAGTTATGAGTATGACTCCGTTGGTGCCTCGCGTTCCATAAATCGCGGCGGCTGAACCATCCTTGAGAACATCGATGCTCTCAATATCTTCCGGTGCTATGGAATTGAGCGAGCCACCGACGATGCCGTCAATCACGATGAGCGGAGAGGATGATGCGGCAAGAGTCGAGATGCCTCGAAGCTGTACGCTTATGTCACCGGCCGGATCACCTGTTGTGTTGGAGATTCCAAGACCCGCTACCTTGCCCTGAAGCAGTTGCATCGGTGAACTTACACCCCCTTGCACGAAGTCTTCAGACTTGACGCGGGTTATGGAGGAGGTAATTTCCTCCCGTTTGACGGTACCATAGCCGATGACAACAAGTTCATCCATCAACATCGAGTCCGGTTCGAGCCTCACGTCCATCACGCCGCCACTGACTTTCCGCGAGAGCGTCTTGAATCCCATAAAGGAATATGAGAGCGTTGAGTTTGCCCCTACCGTGATTTCATATTTTCCGTTTTCGTCAGTGTTCACTCCGGTCTTTGTGAGTTCATCGACGACGTACGCTCCGGCGACCGGGGTTCCCATATTGTCGAAGACCGTGCCTCGGACAGTGAAGTTCTGCGCAATAGCCGTCATGCAGAAGAACAACAGGGATATTATTGACAGTATTCTTTTCATATTGCTTCTTTTCATTTAAGTTTCCGGTCACCCTCTTTACCCTCGCCACAAGGGCTCAAAAGTGGTGTTCCGCACTTGCGAAACTTGAGCTATTCAGTTACCGCGATAGTGTTGGCATCACCATACCAGAAAGAGACCGTGTGGTAATCGACTGTTCCCGGATTCCAGCTCAACATCTCAATGTCGTAGCGGAAACGTTTCGTGAACGGCACCACATCGAGGTTACGGGTCCGAAGATAGGCGTTGTAGCCGTGCGAAGAGAGTTCATCGGCACGCGGAGCACCGCCGTAAGGGGTCAGGAACGGAACTACAGGTGCCCATGAGCAGTTGTAGTAATCCTCTGTGCCGGTGCCAAAATGGGACGGGAATGTATCGTCGTCAATCCAGATTTTCTCATCGCCCTCACCATACCAGTCGATGCAATGGTTGTAGAGGTTCAGAAGGTCTCCACAATAGACTCCGCGTCCGCTGATGGTCGTAAAATTCCAGTCGAGGTTGTCGTCAGAGTCGTATTGGTTGCTTGCAGGAATACTATCCTCCGCGTGGCTGCTACAGTGGAAATACATGGACTTTTTAGTCCACAAGTATGTCCCTACGATCACGTCAAGGCTGGCGGACACGCTTTCTGTTCCTTCATTTGTAATCTCGATTTTTCCGTTCTCGCGGTATGGCATCACCCAGCGGCAGACAGCTATCCCGTCGTGATTGGCCAGCCACCAGCCGTCAACGTCCGGAGCACCAAAGCCTGCTCCGAAAAACTCGGACAGAACCGCGTCGATGCACTGCGTGCCGTCAAAGTCCGCATTTATGCGCAGACCTTCCATCGCAGCGCCATAATCGTCATATCCGTAAGTCTTGACACAGACGCCACGAACTGCATTCATGCCCTCCGGAAGCGTCAACTCAAGACACTCTCCCGGTGCAAGTTCCTTTGTTGCAACGATATGGCTACCGCCCGCATCCTTTGGATGAAACAGAAGTTCACTGACCTCCTGCATCTTCGGGAGCAGGCTCTCAGCCTCGGCCTGAGTGTAAGTCCGAACCTTTGTCCCCGGGGCATATGCCCGCCAATTAATGTGGAAGTAGCGAGGGCTGTCCGCCTCCGGAGATTCCTCCTCAAGGGTTACGCGGCATCCCTCCGCGAACGGAATCGGAAGGAAGAAAGTGTTTCCGCCAACTCCGTCAAGGTCAGTCTCGTAATGGGTGTGCGTGAGCGACAGTGCCTCTGGGACATCAAGCGGGAAACGCTTCATGTCGTATGCCGGAACGGTTATCGTCGGTTCATGAGCGCCGTCGAGATAGAAGCGCATAGTTCCGCGCTTCCCCTTGGTCGTCATCCAGATTCTGTCAATCGCCCCCGGGCCGTCATATTCCATCATGACTTTCTCGACCCTCCCGGCGATGGTGTCAAGCCTCTCATAGCCGGTCCAGTCTCTATTTGCGAACCAGCCGGGTGCGTCCGGAGAGACAGAGCGCCTGTCATAGCTACTAGCCTGCTTCTGAGACCAGACATGCTCGGGGAAATATGTCACGGCATCACGGGAAACCATCTCGTCAAGGAGTGTCTCCATTGTAATCTCCGGAGTACCGTAACATGATACTGACATGGCTACGGCAATCAGCGCTGCCGCATATCTAAAATAAAGTTTCATCATTAATAAATGTTAAAATGAGCGAAGTTAAACTTACTCCATATTTATGGCAGTTTGTGCCAGGCACCGGATTGAGTGCAGACGTATGCTGCTGTTTCCACAGCATCCGCATGCGCCTCCGGAATGCTCTTGCCACGAAGAAGTCCGGAAATCAGAGTTCCGGTAAACGAATCACCGGCTCCGATTGTGTCATTCACTTCAACTTTCGGAGTCTGTATTTCCGACACCTTACCTTCCGGCGTATAGATGGAACTGAACTCGGAGCCGGCAGTGAGCACGAGCATGCGGAGCCCATAATCCTGGATGAACCTTGCGGCGACATCGTCATATCCCATATCCCCGAAACCGAAGAGTCCTTTCAACAGGGCCATCTCATCATTGTTGATTTTGAATACATTGGCAAGCTGCAGCGACTCCTCAATCAGTTCCTTTGACCAGAATTTCTGGCGCAGGTTGATGTCATAGACCTTCCATGCCGACTCCGAAGCGGCCTTAAGAAGAGCCTGAGTTGTTGCCCGCGAAACAGGACTGCGCTGCGCGAGTGTTCCGAAGGTGATTGCAGATGCTGAGGATGCCTTCTTCAGAAGTTCGTCTGTCAGAGGGATATAGTCCCACGCGACATTCTCGTGGATGTGGAAGTCCGGCTGTCCGTTATTGAGAATGACATCTACTGTTCCAGTCGGACGGTCAACCTCAGCCACAAGCAGGCGTATGCCCTTTTCTTTTGCCACAGTAAGCAGTTCACGTCCAAGTCCGTCCTTTCCGACGGCACTCACCGCCCAGCCTTCCACCTCGTCACATGACGCATGATATGCAAAGTTCACCGGTGCCCCTCCGGCCCTTTTTCCTGTCGGGGTGATGTCCCAGAGAAACTCACCGACCCCTATAACGATTTTCTTATCCATAAGTCAATATCCTTTTCGTATTACTATAATCCCAATTCGCGCTCGATGTCCTCAAGTTTCTTGCCCTTGGTCTCAGGAATGAAAAAATGTATGAACAGCCCCGCGAGAAGGCAGAGGACGCCGAATATTCCGAAAGTCACGTTCGCTCCGAGAGTGCTCTCCATCCACGGATAGAACTGCACAACGAGGAATGCGCACACCCAGCTGATGCCGGTGGAGAGTGCCATTGCCGTTCCTCTGATATGTGAAGGGTACATCTCCGAGGTCACGACAAACATGAGCGGAGAGAGCGAAAGGGCGAAGAACGCGATGTAGGCGAGAATCGCGACAAGGATGCCGACATTGCTCGGATTTTCTATTGAAAACGCATAAGTGAGATAGCCGAGCGACAGAACGAGACCCGCACAACCGCTTACAAGAAGAGTCTTGCGACCGAACTTGTCGCAAAGCCAAAGGGCGATGATGGTGAAGAGGAGGTTCGCCGCCCCGACAAAGACGGTCTGAAGCATAGGGTCGCTACCAGCTATGCCCACCTTTCCGAGTATGCCAGGAGCATAGTTGATGACCACATTGATGCCGGTAATCTGCTGGAAGAAGGCAAGCATGCAACCGAGGAACACAACCTTTGCCATCTTTCCCTTAAAAAGTTCCGAAAGCTTAGCTTCCGCCTGCCTTTTATGATTCCTTTGGGTTAACCAGAGCGGGCTTTCGGGAAGGAAAAGCAGGAGGATAATGTCAATGAGCGCGAAGACAAGAGGAAATCCGAGCATCCAATGCCAGTTTCCATCAAACCCCACGAGAAAATAATTTGCGACATATGCGGCGAGAATGCCGATTACGACAAAAAGCTGATAGAGCGACACGAGGGTACCGCGCATCTTCTCCGGAGAGATTTCTGTTATATAGGTAGGTATCACTGCCGAGAGCACACCGACTCCGAGTCCTCCGACGAAGCGGAAGGCAACCAGTGCAGCTGCTCCATTTGAAAGCAGCGAGCATCCCGCAGCCGAAATCGCAAGCAGTGCAGCCGAGGCCATCATGAGCGGCCGTCGTCCGAACTTGTCGCTGAGCCGTCCTCCCGTAAGCGCCCCTACAAGGCACCCGACCATAAGCGCACTCGCCACAAGTCCCTTTGCAAGGGAGGACAGAGCAAATTCTTTTTCGATGATGTCAATCGCCCCGGAGATCCCCCCGAGATTGAGTCCCACGACTAGGGCTCCAAACGCTGCCACAAAGGCATAGAGAATAACTTTAGACTTTTTCATTTTAGTGCATATTATGTGTACCGCTTAGGGTCTCAAGCCCTTTGCAAATATCCCAATATTACGTTTATCATCATTCCACCCATGTTACAAAATATGCAACAAATGTTACATCCGTCTTTTTATCGCCCATGAGAGAAATTTTTATGTATCTTTGCGCCCGTTTTAGACATCGGACCGGAGTCCGGGCGGAAAGAAGATGATGAAAGACAAAAAAGAATTATTGGGGCATTTGGCGTGCCTGACGACCTACACGATTTTTGGAATAAATGTGGTGACCTGCAAGGACCTGACTGGAAGCCATATCCTTTCACCTGTCGGGCTTTTCAGCATCAGGGCGCTTGGAGCAGGGGTGCTGTTCTGGATTGCGTCGCTTTTCTTTCCGCAAGAAAAAGTCGAGAAGAAGGACTATCTGAAGATATTTCTGGCGGCCTGCCTCGGGTTTCTCGGTCCGCAGCTGACCTTTCTCACGGCGCTGCCGCAGATTACTCCGATGACCTGCTCGATTCTGAGCGCGCTCACACCGATTTACACCATGTTCATCGCGGCTGTTGCTGTGAAAGAACCGATTACCCCACAGAAGGCTGGAGGCGTGCTGCTTAGCTTCGCGGGCATAGTATTCCTCATCCTGAACAGCACAGGAAGCGGCTCAGGAGCCGAGAGCAATTCCTTGACTGGCATCATCCTGATGATTTTCAACGGAATCTTCTTCGCTCTCTACCTCGGCATCTTCCGCCCGCTGATTCAGAAATACTCGGCGGTGACGTTCATGAAGTGGATTTTCCTGTTCACATCTCTCACCACTCTCCCGTTCTCTGCCGGAGAACTCGTCAGCCTGGACTGGAGCCAGTTCAACGGCAGGCTCGGCACCGACCTCGCTGTGCTTGTACTCGGAGCCACGTTCATCTCCTATTTCCTGCTCCCTATAGGCCAGAAAAACATCCGTCCGACCCTCGTCAGCATGTACAACTATTGCCAGCCCATCGTGGCCACCGCAATAAGCATCTGCATCGGGATGGACACTATGAACTGGCAGAAAGCACTTGCGGCACTCGCCTGCTTGGCCGGGGTTATAATCGTAAGCTTCAGCAAGAAGCGCGGCGACATCAAATAAACCTTTTTGATAAGCGAGCGCAGAGTTAGCTAACCGATTGTAGAAAAGTGGCGTATGAAAATACGAACTATTTCAGAAGTTTACCAAGCAGCTCGTCCAGCGATTTCTCATCGGTGACCTTGGCGTCGACAAGCTCGCCGTGGCTTATGAAGTAGGATGTCGGAAGCTTGGTGATATTGTATTGTCCTATGTATTTGGAGTTTGCGCCCTGCGAATCGCAGACGCTTATCCACGGCAGGTTTTGTTCCTTGACGACTTTCGCCCAAAGAGTCTTGTCGAGATCGAGAGCGACCGAGTAGATTTCGAGCCCACGGCTGTGATACTTGTCATAGAAGTGCTTGAGGACGTCGAGATTGAAGCGGCACTGCTCCGGATCTGAAGCCGTCCAAAAATGCAGCATCACGAGCGGCGCGTTCACCTCGCTGAGCTTCACCTTCCTTGCGTTGATGTCAGGCAGATCCACATCAAGGAACGAGACAGGCTCTGCATTGCGGAGGTTGTTGAGCAGGGACATATAGTCCATCCTCCGCTTCGCTTCGTCACGAAGTGCCTTGACATATTTTGACTTGGGATATACCGTCTCAAGAGAATCGGCAACGTTGAGCATCAGAATACCATCCGTCTCCTGGCCGAACACCGGAAGCTCGCCGGTAAAGGACTGCCAGAACACAGGTACAACGGTAAGCGAATGGCTATTCTCGAGAACATATTTCACGGCGCTGCGGTAGTAGTCCACGTATGCCTGCCCGAGGTCGCGCTTCGCATGGGATATTTCCGCATCTGTAACTGCCCTGTCAAGATCGTATGACAGGTCTGACATCTGCTCGGACACTGCCTTGAAGTCCGCATCTATCTTCTGTAAACGCACGCAGTCATCAGAGCCACTCACGCTGTAACCGCCAATGGTGTCGAGCACAACGTCCACCTTGTCACCGCGGTCAAGAAGCAGGGACGCCACCTTCTTCTGGCCGGCATAAAGATAGATGAATTCCGGTTGGCCCTTTTCGAGAGCCACCTTGCAGACAGCCTTGCCGGACTTGCCGAGATTGAGTGTGTCAAGAACGGTGTACTTATTGACGTCCAAAGCCTTGACGACGATGTCGCTGCCGGAGTTTCCTGTCACGGTGATTTTCGCTCCGCGGGAACATCCTGCAAGCGAAACGGCTGCAATCAATGCAAGAATAAATATTTTGTCAGTTTTCATAAGATTCAGAAAATAAAAAAAGGACAATGGCCGAACATGCGCCAGCCATCATCCTTAAAGATTAGAGTGCATTGAATTCACGCAATATGTCCGAAGCAATCCGGCTCATTTCCTCAGGACTCACTTCCACATGCTTGCCGAAAGCCATGTCAGACTCTTTCTGGAGAGGAACGAGGTGAATGTGCGTGTGCGGAACCTCCATTCCGAGAACTGCAACGCCCACCCTCTTGCACGGGACTGCCTTTCCGAGCGCCGTCGCAACCTTCTTTGCGAATGCACAGAGCCCGATGTAGGTCGGGTCGTCAAGCGCGAAGATGTAGTCATTCTCGACATTCTTCGGAATCACGAGCGTATGTCCCTCAACCATAGGATTTATATCGAGGAATGCATAGAAATTATCATCCTCGGCACATTTGTATGAGGGAATCTCCCCCTTTGCTATGCGTGTGAAAATCGTTGCCATAAGTCCAGTCTTTTAGATGCGTCCCGACAGACTACAGAGTGATGTCTATAATCTCGAACTTGATGATGCCGGAAGGTACCTTCGCCTCCACGATTTCGCCCTTGGAATGTCCCATCAGAGCCTTTCCGATAGGAGTCGTCGCCGCGAGCTTGCCCTTTGTAAAATCCGCCTCAGACTCGCCCACGAGGGTAAACTCCATTTCTTTGCCGAGCGTAAGGTTCTTCACACGCACCTTATTGAGCATCTGCACCTTGTCAGTGCCGATTTGGGACTCATCAATAACCCTGGCATTGGCAAGCTGGTCCTGAAGCTTGGAGATGTTGAGTTCCAGAAGTCCCTGAGCCTCACGCGCCGCCTCATATTCAGCGTTTTCGGAAAGGTCTCCCTTATCTCTTGCCTCCGCAATCTGAGCGGAAATCACAGGACGCTGGGCAATCGCGTCAGCCAAGTCCTTCTTGAGTTTGTCCATACCCTGCTGGGTAACATAATGAATAGCCATAATATTTCTTTTTAATGTTATATACTACCAAAAACCGCCAAAGCCGGCGAAGACCAAATTTGCCTTCGCTGCTTACGGCGACATTAAAATAAACAGAGCCCCGCTTTCAACGAGCGGAACCCCAACTACCTCTGCAAAGATAGGCAATTTTTTCATCGAAGCAACAAATAATCCCGAAAAAGACAGCGAATCTTCGGAAATGCGTACCTTTACAGTCCTTCACCTATGAAATCTGAAGTCAACGGATATCTCGGAAAAGGTCGTCAAGGACGACCTGGCTCTGGATGCTTCCCGAATGCTGATTATTCTTCAGACCATAGGTTGTCACCAGTGTAAGATGGAGGGCCTTGCGGGTCTTCGTTGTTGCGCGGAAGAGTTCACGGCGCTCAAGGAGTGTTTTCTCATATTTCTCCGTGATTTCATATTCCCCTAAGGAATATTTCATTTCACAGAGATTTATAACCTGATCCCTGCGGTCTATAACCAAATCAACCTGGCCCCCGGGATGCTCATCATTTGCCAGACAAAACCACGAGCAGACATCGCTCTGCACGCCGCCTATGCCAAGAGCGGCCTTGATTTGCGGTAAATGGTGAAGGCATAGTTGTTCAAATGAATATCCGCACCACGTACGGTGTTCGGGAGAATCAAGCATATTGGTCCAAAGATGCTCATCACGACTATTGCTGTTCTTCACATAACGGAGGTAAAACAGCGTGAACAGGTCAGTCAACTGGTAGAGGACATCGCGCTCAACTTTGCCGAATGCGGAATATCTGCGAAGAAAGTCACAAGCACAAAGATTGTCCAACGCTTTGGTAAAATTCCCTCCATCCTCCAGTCTCAGCGCGGACATCATCTCCGCCCGTGACATGCCCCTGGATTTTTTGGCAAGAAGCTCAACAATGCTCCGATATAAAGACGAATCATTGAAAAGCGAACGGAAGAGGAACGAGTACTCATCCTTCAATTCGGCATTTTCGGAGAAAAAGAGATAATCGATGTTCTGAGGAAGGCTGTATGATTTGCGGAGCATTTCGAGATAGTATGGAGTGCCTCCGAAAATCATATATGCCTCGGCTATCTGGTAACGGTTCCAGACAACTCCTTTTGCTTTCAGATAATCCTCCGCTTCGGAAAGGGTAAACGGAGAGAGTTTTATCCTGCGGGTAACACGATTATGTAGGCCACCCTTGCTGCCCAAGAGATGAGACATCATCCATGTCGTGGCAGAGCCGCAGACTATCATCTTAAGGTTGCTTCGGTCTGCTGCCCAGCTATTCCAGAACAATTCAAATGCTTTGATGAAACGGGAACGCGGTGTGTCTAGCCAGGGCAACTCATCAATAAATACGACTGCTTTCCGGTTCTCCGGCAAATTCGAAAGATAATGTTTGAGCTGGTCAAATGCATCAAACCAGTTTTCGGCTTCCGAACTTAAAGAAATTCTTTACTAGGAAGGTCTTGCCGACACGCCTTCGCCCATACACAGCCACGAGTTCAGCCTTGTCAGATCCGTAACATTCTGAAAGGACTGACTGTTCTTGCCTTCTTCCTATTATTTTTTCTGCCATAATACTTAATATTACTCGTCCGCAAAGGTATAAAAAAAAGACTTACGGACAAGCATTTTTGATTTTTGCTTATCCGTAAGTGGTAAAAAATTTGACTTACGGACGAGTAATACGATTTTTTACTCATCCGTAAGTCATCTAATTTAAGGATTTTCATCACACCAAGCTCCACGAAATGACAATTTGAGAGAGGGGGAGCAAAAGACTTCTTGGTCCCCCTCAATCATTCGGCAACTCGGCCGAGAATTTCAAGGCAGGCGGCTCGGTCGAGCGCGAGTTGGTCGCGAAGGGCGGCGGTGGAGGAGAAGCGTGTTTCGCCACGAAGACGTTTCATGAATGAAATTCTGAGCGGGAGACCGTAGATATCCTCATCGAAATCGAAGATATTGGTCTCAATCGTGACATTTGTGCCGAGGTTCACCGTAGGGCGGGAGCCTATGTTGCACATTCCGTAACGGCATCCGCAAGAAAAAGAAGATGGCACGACATCGTCGTCCGATTCAGGAAATTCCACCCTCACCAGATACACTCCGTTCTCAGGAATGAGCTTCAGAGGCTCGTAGAGCTGCATGTTCGCTGTCGGGAAGCCGAGAGTGCGGCCGATGCGGTTGCCTGAGACCACCACTCCATTGAGGAAATAGTCGTAGCCGAGCATCGCCGAGGCGGCCTCCACGTCACCTGCAGATAGAGTTCCCCGAATCTTCGTCGAGCTGATGTCACCGAGTGCCGTACACGGAATTAACTCCACACCGAGACTTGAGGCAATGGCACTGACAGCCGTGGCGTCGGCCCCGTCGGAACCGACCCTGT
>ERZ780141.970-NODE-970-length-18547-cov-5.428077_pt1 | contig 18547 bp, 11 predicted proteins | sample MGYA00433080_ERZ780141 | MGnify/ENA primary metagenome ERZ780141 (study PRJEB29588, sample SAMEA2154047) | human gut metagenome | biome: human gut; feature: human-associated habitat; material: faeces | place: Denmark | collected 2008/2010 ... | reverse complement strand
TCTATGATCTTTGGATAACATGATTATATTGCCACGGACTTATGCAACTGTGCCGCAATTTTTTGTAATAAGAGGTATGTGGGAGGAAGAAACCACGGATAATAAATTTATTGGGTGTTTTTTGAACACGGATTTGAATCTTTATTGGGGTGTGAGGCGGTGGTTTTTGAACACAGATTACACGGATTACACGGTTTTTTGGGGAAGGGACACGGATTAGGACTTTATTGGGTGTGAGGCGGTGAGGGTTTTTGAACACGGATGTCACGGATAACACGGATAAGATTTTGGGAACGCGGATAGGGCTTGGAAGACACGGATTATGACTTTATTGGCGTGATGCGTAAGGTTTAACGAACACGGATTTCACGGATAACACGGATAAGATTTTGGGAACGCGGATAGGGCTTGGAAGACACGGATTATGACTTTATTGGCGTGTTGCGTAAGGTTTAACGAACACGGATTTCACGGATAACACGGATAAGATTTTGGGGACACGGATAGGGCTTGGGAGACACGGATTATGACTTTATTGGCGTGATGCGTAAGGTTTAACGAACACGGATTTCACGGATAACACGGATAAGATTTTGGGAACGCGGATAGGGCTTGGGAGACACGGATTATGACTTTATTGGCGTGATGCGTAAGGTTTAACGAACACGGATTTCACGGATAACACGGATTAGATTTTGGGGACACGGATAAGGCTTGGGAGACACAGATTACGACTTTATTGGCGTGTTGCGTAAGGTTTGACGAACACGGATTTCACGGATAACACGGATAAGATTTTGGGGACACGGATTATGACTTTATTGGCGTGTTGCGTAAGGTTTAACGAACACGGATTTCACGGATAACACGGATAAGATTTTGGGGACACGGATAAGGCTTGGGGGAACACGGATTATGACTTTATTGGCGTGATGCGTAAAGTTTAACGAACACGGATTTCACGGATAACACGGATAAGATTTTGGAGACACGAATAGGGCTTGGTGGACATAAAATATTCGGGGGATTAGCGATATTTGTATTCTTTAATAATATATAGGCTTTAATAATATTAGGCCTTGTGGGCTGTTTTAAGGGGATTTGAGAGCAAAAATATGGGGGCTAACTGTAAAAAAAGGGTGGTTTTGCTTTTTGTTTATGAAATAATGGTATATCTTTGCATCGTTAAAGGTGGGGATAGATATGCCCGCCCGAGACAAATGAATGAGAATATGAAATAATTTAATGTCTAATCTTTTAAATATAGATCGGAAATGAAAAAGATTACTTCTTTGGTTATTGCCCTCTTCGCAATGGCAACCACCGCAAGCGCTCAGTATAACGTGAGCGGTCATCGTTTCTTTGACAACTGGTCAATCGGTATCGATGGTGGTGTTACAACCAACCTGCACGACTTTGACACTCCTAACGGTGGTATCGCTGGTCTGCAGCTGACAAAGGGCATCACTCCCGTGTTCTCTCTGCAGGCTGAGGTTCAGGCCGGATTCAACAACTGGAGCAACTGGAACGTGAACCACTCTGACTGCGCAGTAGATAACGTGACTGCTGGTCTGATGGCTAAGGTGAACCTGATGAACTGGATTGGCGGCTACAAGGGTGCTCCCCGCCTGTTTGAGATCAGCCCCCGTCTGGGTGCCGGCTACATGCACTACTTCTATCCCGATGGAACTCGTTACAACCACCCCAACTACCGCAACGCTGCTGTTGCCAAGTTCGGTATTGACTTCGACTTCAACCTGGGTGAGAAGAAGGCTTGGACTCTGAGCGTGAAGCCCGCTGTAGTTCTCGACGTTACTCACGGCAACGAGACTCGTCAGTTTGCACAGACAGGTGCTGTGACAGACCCCAGCGGCATGTGGGGTTGCGACAACGGCAAGTGCGGCAAGTTCTCACACGCAGGTACATTCCAGATTACTGCCGGTGTGACTTACCACTTCAAGACTTCAAACAAGAGCCACCACTTCACCACTGTGGAGCCTGTTGTGGTAGAGAAGACTGTGGAGAAGATTGTGGAGAAGCCCGTGGAGAAGATTAAGGAGGTTCGCGTAGAGGTTACCAAGAACGTGGGTAACACATACGTGGTAGAGTTCGCTCAGAACAAGAGCATCCTGACAGGTACCGCCAAGGCTACTCTGAACGATGTTCCTGCCAACGCAACTGTTACTCTGGACGCTTACGCTTCTCCCGAGGGTGCCAAGGCTTACAACAAGAAGCTCTCTCAGAGACGTGCCGACGAGGTGAAGAAGTATCTGGAGGCTCGTGGCATCAAGGTGGTGGGCACAAACGCTCACGGTGCTGAGAGCGACAGCTCTAACCGCGTGGTTTACGTTCGCGTGAAGTAAGCAGCCAACTGACTTAAAGTCATAAAACAGGAGACGGGTTCCGCTCTGGCGGAGTCCGTCTCTCTTTATGTCCAAACCAACTGACATCACACATCACACCATAATTCTGATGAACCAGACAGACCTGAAAGTGGGTTATACTGCCGGCATTCTGGCCGCTGCATTCTACGGACTGAACCCTCTGTTTGCCCTTCCGCTCTACGGGCAAGGGATGGACGCTTGGTCGGTGCTCCTGTTCCGCTATGTGCTCTCACTACCCATGCTGGGGCTGATGCTCTACAAGCAAGGAGTCAGCCTGCGCATCAGCAGGCACGAAGCCTGGGCGCTGCTGCTGCTGGGCTTCCTGATGGCAGGCTCGTCGGTACTGCTCTACCTCTCCTACATGTATATGGATGCAGGCATAGCCAGCACCATCCTGTTTATGTATCCCATACTGACTGCAGTACTGATGGCACTCTTCTACGGCGAAAGGATGCACTGGCTGGTGGGCTTCTGCCTCGTACTGGCCACTCTGGGTATATACGTACTGAGCAGTGCCAGCAACAAGGGGACAGTGCATGTGTCCACCTTGGGAGTGGGTATGGTGATTCTGTCTGCCCTGGCCTATGCCTTATACCTTATATATATAAATAGAGGGGCAGTGAAGGGAATGCCGTCGATAAAGGTCACCTTCTATGTGCTGGCTATGGGTTGCCTGCCGCTGATGGCAGGAGTGGCCATGCAGGGACAACTGATCATGCCGCACGGATGGTACTGGGCATGCTCGCTGGGTTCGGCTCTGTTGCCCACAGCTCTCTCGCTGGCACTGACAGGAGTGGCCATTCAGAAGATAGGGTCAACAGAGACAGCCATCCTGGGAGCCATGGAACCCATCACTGCAGTGGCAGTGGGCGTCATCATCTTCTCGGAGCATATCTCCCCGCAGAGTGCACTGGGCATCGTGCTCATCGTGACTGCCGTGACCATCGTAATTGCCAAAGGTGGCAAACAAAAGCCCGCTTGTCTTGCTGAAAACAGAAAAAAGAAGTAACTTTACGTCATCAAAACCCACAAAGGGGCATTTAACCATACCAAAACGGGCTATATGGGACGTAAGTTGCTCTACATACTGATATGCATACTCGTTCCCCTGAGCACATCGGCTCAGGAGAAAAGTGTTGCGGGCGAACTGCCCATGGGCTATGTGAAAAGCTGGACCGGACAGGTAATCGTCAACCCCGAAGGGGGATACAATGGAAAACTGAACAATGTGACAAGCAACATCCACGGCTGGGAAAACCTGTATGAAGCCCAAGCTGAGGATGTATATACCATCACCTTACCGACCGCTGCACACAAGGCAAAGAACGCGCGGGTGCAGTTCCGCACGCCCATCAACCTGATGGCCAGCCACAAGTATTACGTGCGGGCGGTGCTGAAAGCCAACCGTGATGTGGCAGGCGTGGAGTTCTCACTGACGGAAGCAGACGATGATACGAAGCTGCTGTCGAAGGCAACCTGCAACCTGAAAGCCGGAGAGGCAAAGACCATAGCGCTGACCAACCAGACAGGAACGGACATCAAGTCGGCCAAGATGGAGTTTGCACTACCCACCCAGGAAGACAGCACCAGCGTGAGCATCTCGCTGCTGAAGATATATGACCAGGACGAAAGAGCGAACCTGTGGGAAGGAACCACGTACTTCAACTGGATGTACTATGCCAACCCATCGACCAACAAGCGCATAAAGGACATGCAGATAGAGGGACGGAAGGAGACTCTGTCGTGGACAAAGGCGGAATATGACGACTCGCAATGGCTGGCTCTGCCCATGCCCATAGGCAATGTGGGCTACATGAAAGAGGTGAAGACGGAATGGCCGGGAGAGGAGAACACCAACCTGTGGGTACGTCGCAACTTCATCATAGACGAGCTGGATGCCACTGCAAAATACACGCTGAAGGTTTGCCACGACGACTGCTACCGCACCTACGTCAATGGATATCTGGTGGATGAAGCCAGCGACTGGACCGAAGGGAAGAACCCCGTGAGCATAAACATACCCATCTACTACCTGCGCAATGGCAAGAACGTGATAGCCACCTATATACAGCAGAACTGGGGAGGCCGATTCTATGACTGCGGAATGACGGTGGAACCAGGCTTCTACGAGCCGTCGGACCTGGATGCCGACCCTACCAAACTGGTCATCAACGAGGTGCAGGTGCGCAACATAGACCAGTATATCGACTGGTCGTTCAACTATGGCAGCTGGATAGAGATATACAACCCCACGGACAAAAGAGTTTCGCTGACTGGACTATGGCTGGGTACCAGTGAGACGGATGCCTGCCAGTTCCAGTTGACACAGGAGGCCGGTGTGGTGCCACCGCACGGATGGAAGACTCTGTACTTCAATCATTACGTGAGCGATGGCGAATACGGCCCCTCTGCCAGCAAGCAGGTGCGGCTGAAACTGTCGAATGACGGAGGCACTGTCATCCTATCCTCCCACGACAAGCAGCTCATCTCAACGGTCACCTATCCCAAGCCTACTGCCCGCTGCTCGTGGGCAAGAACGTCGGACGGAGTCGATGAATGGGGGACAACAGGCGAACCGACACCAGGGGCAACGAATGCCACCTCGCACTATGCAAGCAGCAGACTGGCTGCACCAGAGCCGGATGTGAGTTCGCGCCTGTTTACAGACCCGTTCACAATGCATGTGCATATCCCCGAGGGATATACGCTGCGATACACCATCGACGGAAGTACACCCACGCTGAAGAACGGCTTCACAAGCCGGACGGGCGAGTTTCCCATCAGTTCCACACTGGTCATGCGCTTTGCCTTCTTTGCCGACGGCTATCTGCCCAGCCAGGTGACCACCCGCTCGTACCTGCTGCGCGACAAGAACTATTATCTGCCCGTGCTGTCGGTGAGCACGAAGCCTGACAACCTGTACGATGACAGCATAGGAGTGTATGTGGATGGCGTGAACGGAGTGAGCGGACGTAACCATGAGAAGTCGAACAGGAACATGGACTGGGAGAGGCCAGTGAACGTGGAACTGATATCACCCGACGGAACGGTGCTGCTCAACCAGGAAGCGGAGTTCAAGGTATCTGGCGGATGGAGCCGACACTTCATGCCTGCCTCGTTCAAGATAAAGGCCAGCAAGACGTACGAGGACCGCAAGAGTCTGGAAGCAAGCCTGTTCCCCAACAAGCGATACAACAAGTACAAGCAGATAATCGTGCGCAACGGCGGAAACGACAATGAGGACCAGCATGGAGGACGGTTGACGGATGCCATCACGCAGCAGATAATCATCAGCAGCCAATACATGGTGGATGCCCAGGATATGCAACCCGCGCATGTGTTCTTCAACGGCAAGTACATAGGACAGATGAACCTGCGCGAGACGAGCAACCGCTATCACGGGACTGCCAACTACGGGTACAGCGATGACGAGATGGATGCCTTTGAATACTCAAACGGCTACGTGCAGACAAGCGGTACACGTGATGCCTTCAACAAATGGTACAGGCAGTCGGGCAACGCTGCCGATTCGGCAGGATATGAGCGCCTGTGCGAGCTGGTGGATATAGATGAATACACCAACTACTGGGCGGCAATCGGATATATCGGTCCCAACGACTGGATCATCAACCAGAACAATGTGAAGGGTTACCGCTCTCTGCCCGACGGGAAGTTCCATCTGGTGCTGCTGGATATGGATTCGGGATGGAAGAACGGCAGTACGCTGACGGCGCTGGAGGGCAACAAGAGCAACGAGCTCCTTATCATATATAATAATACGAAGGAGAACGCGCGATGGAGACGAAAGTTTGTGGATGCTTTCTGCCTGCTGGACGGCAGTGTGTTCACAGCCAGCCGCAGCACGCAGATAGGCGACAGCATATGCGAGAGTCTGGTGGAAGCGCTTTCCTTTGAAGGCAGGAACCCCTGGAACACCTACAACAAGTTCCGAAGTTCGTTCACCAATGAGGTACTGAGGAAAGCACGCATCAACGGGCTGCGCAAGAACTACGGGCTGGGCGAAGGAATGAGTGTGAAGTTTGAGAGTAACATCCCCCACGCTTCCTTCCGCCTGAACGGGCAGCCAGTGCCCACTGGACGCTTCGACGGACATCTCTTTGCCCCCGTGAGCATAGAGGCATCAGCGCCAGCGGGATATAACTTCATGGGATGGAGGAAAGCAGGAGCGAACGACAAGTGGCTCACCACCTCGCGCACGCTTACACTGGACAAAGACGAGTCGATGCAACTGGAAGCGATCTTTGCACCAGTGAAAGATGCTGCGCTCAGGGATGCCGGTGTGCACCCGGTGGTCATCAACGAGGTGAGCGCAAAGAACAGTGTGTATCAGAACGACCTGTACAAGCGGGAAGACTGGGTGGAGCTATACAACACGACCAACGAGGATATCGACCTGGCGGGAATGTATCTGAGCAACACAGAGGCCAACCTGTGCCAGTCGCCTATCACGGCTGCTGCGGCAGGTGACGGAACAACCATCATCCCGGCACATGGCTACAAGGTGATATGGATGGACAAAGCGATGGGAGTAAACCAGCTGCATGCGTCCTTCAAGTTGCCGAGCGCCGACGGTTCAATCTTATTGCTCACAGCAGCAGACCAGTCGTGGACGGACACTCTGAGATATGGCTTGCACGCAGGTGTGGAGAGCGTGGGCAGATATCCCGACGGTGGAAAGCGTGTGTATAGGATGACTCGTCCGACCATAGCAGCACCGAACTGGCTCGCATCGTCATCCACCTGGCTGTACGGTGAGGACATCAACTTCGATGACAGTCTCTACCCCACCTCCATCAGCCAACCTGCCTCAGCAACCAATTCCCGCATCATCCGCACAGAGTACTACTCGCTCTCAGGCACCCGACTGGCCAAACCGCAGAAGGGTGTAGTGATAGTCAAGTATGTGCATGAGGATAGAAGGGTGACGACCAAGAAGACTGTTGTGAACTAAAAAGGGGAACACGGATAGGATTTATAAGCGTGATGCGTAGGGTTTTTGAACACGGATAGCACGGATTTCACGGATAGAATTCTCTGGGAATACTGAGGGGCTTTGATATGGCTTGATGCGTAGGTTCTCGAACACGGATTGCACGGATCATTATCTGAAAACGCGGAATTAGTTTGATAAAACGTGATGCGTAGGGTTTTTATTGAACACGGATTACACGGATTGAACGGATAGGATTGGAGAATGGAACACGGAGGGGAGATGGTTTTTGAACACGGATTGCACGGATTACACGGATAAGGCTATCGAGTTCCAAACAGCTATAACTGTATTTTCCGCTTCATTTCTTCTATGTTGACAATGGGGAGAAGAAGACTCCATATGCACTTTCTGTTTATCATCATGGCGCGGGAGACACTCTCCTTTACCGTCCAGCCTAAGGTTGGACGGTGGAACATACTGCATACCCTTCCCTGGGGGCTGAACGAAGTTGGCTCATAAGATATCTGCTTCCCCACCCGCAAATATATTCGGCCTTGCATAATCAATGTAAGCATCTGCAAAAAGCCTTATTGTTTCAGATGGTTATGTCTTTTGCATCAGGAAGGGCTTGCTTTTGAAAAACACAAACCACAAAATTCATTTTTACGGGGCTTCGGGGAGAATATTTAACCTCTTTGGGGTTTACCGGACAGCAATAATATCTTGTCTGACAAAGTTAGTCAACCTGCTTGGCAATATAAGATAACTTACTTATTTGCCCCACTTCCTTGGTCCTAAGGAGCAAACGGGTAAAGGCGACACCGAAAACAAAAAACTCCTCCCGTGAAGGGGAGGAGTTGTAGTGATGCAGCGGCAACTCTTAATTTACAGAAAGTCTTACTATCTGGGTGCGGTTGATGTTGATGCTGTTCTGAAGGTCGGCATAGAGTTGGAGGCGATCCTTGCGAACGGCTTTGGTGAAGTAGAACTTACCAGTGTAGCAGGTAGTCTTGCCCTTGTCGGGAGTGAAGGTGATGCAATGACCATAACCCAAGTTGGGCTTGGGAGTAGAGTCATCGAGCGTCTTGGGAACGAAGTTCAGACCGTAAGTCAGACTGACGATGGGCTGACTCTGCTGGCTGAACTTGGCACGATAGACAAGTACGTTGGACTTGTCATCGAAGCTCTTCAGGCCATTCTGCAACACTGCTTTCGCCACAGGGTCGGTCACCTCGGACAGCGTGATGCACTTGTCGGCTGTGATGATGCCCGTCTTCACCTCCTCGTTGGTGTAGAGGGTGTTGGTTATCTGCATAGCATTGAGTGTCTCTGCATTGGTAAGCAAATAATAGGTGAAATAGCCTGCCGAGGGCTTTACCTCTGGTTCGGGGTCGTCACTGCCACAGGCTGTGAGCATTGTGAGGCTCGTAGCAAGGGCCAGAAGAACGGCAATAAATCCTTTTCTGTTCATTTGTAATTGCTTTTTATGTGTTGTTATGTGAGTTGACAAGTGAAATCAGTCCATGCGGTCACGATAGTCCTCATAGACGTATCGGCGCAATGTCTCATGCGAACCGTCGAGATGCTCAAGCACGATAGCCGGATGCGGGATGCCATTGAACATGTTGGTCTTCACAGTGGTGTAGTGCAACATATCCTCGAAGATGACTTCATCGCCCACCTGCAAGGGAGCATCGAAGCGCCAGCTGCCCATGAAATCGCCACTGAGACAACTGTTGCCGCCCAAGCGATATACATACCCCTGAACGGGTTTGCCAGCCTGACGGTCGGCAGCATCCTGCCAGACGTAATCGGCAGGAAGAGTCTCGGCACCACGTACGGCAGGCTGATAAGGCATCTCCAGACAGTCGGGCATGTGGCAAGTGAAGGATACATTGAGAATGGCAGTGCTCACACCATGATTCTCAACCACATCCACCACCTGGGAAACCAAGCATCCCGTCTGCCAGCCAAAGGCACTACCCGGCTCCAGGATAACCTGAAGATGAGGATAACGCTCCTTGAGTGAGCGCAGAAGGTCAATCAGGAGCTTCACATCATAGTCCTTGCGGGTCATCAGATGACCGCCACCCAGATTGAGCCACTTGATTTGAGAGAACCACTTGCCGAACTTCTCCTCAAGGTGCTCCAGCGTGTGCTGAAGAGCCTGCGAACTGCTCTCGCAATGGCAATGACAATGGAAACCCTCGATACCCTCGGGCAACTCGTCGGGCAACTGGCTTGCCAGCACACCGAAACGGCTTCCTGGAGCACAAGGATTATAGAGTTCAGTCTCTATCTCGCTGTATTCGGGGTTGACGCGAAGTCCCATGCTCACAGGATGCTCCTGATAGGCAAGCACCTGGGAGGCAAAACGACGGTACTGGGAAAGCGAGTTGAAGGTGATGTGACCGCTACAGCGCAATATCTCGGAGAAATCCTCCTGGGTGTAGGCAGGACTGTAGGTATGGGCCAGCGAACCGAATTCCTCGAGCGCCAAGCGGGCTTCGAAGGGGCTGCTGGCTGTGGTGTGGGAGATGTACTCACGCATGATGGGAAACGTCTTCCACAGTGCATAAGCCTTGAAGGCCAGGATAATCTCAGCACCACTCTGCGCTGCCACCTGGCTGATAAGCTGAAGGTTGCGGCGCAGAAGACTCTCGGAAAGGAGATAGTAAGGAGCCATGAATCAGTAAACGAGCCTAACGTTGTCAACCCACAGCGTGTTGCCAACGGTGCCGATATAGGCTCCTCCGTGGCTGCTGTCAAACTTCACGATGATGTGGGTGGGAGTCTCATCGGCATCGGCCCATCCTTCCTCCTCCACAGGAACCAGTTTGCCCTTGCTGTTCTTGGCATAGAAAGCACGTTCGCCGGTAATCAAACCCATCCAGCTGTGGTAGAAACTCTCGTGGGTGATATTGCCATAGTGAATGGGGAAGCTCTTGTTCTCCACCCATCCATCGGTGTTCTCGGAGAAGCGATGACGCATGGTGCCGATGCGCAGAGCATGCAGATTGCCATCCTCATCCTCCCAACGCTTCTGCAGCAGCAGTGTGCACTCGCCCATATCCTTGCCCGGAATCACCTTCTTCTTGCTGAAACCAGTCTCACGCACGCGGTTGGTATCGCCAGGGTTGTGATACTTATAGTCTAACTTCAGTGCCTTGGGACGGCGGTTGAAGGGAATTCCGATGCTCATCTTAGACATGGGGTTGGAGGTGCTGGTGATGGGTTCCACGGTGGTGCCAGTGAACATACTGCCGGCAGCCAGCACGCTGATGTTGATGATGCCAATGGCTTTGCACTTCACTATCTGTGTGACCAACTTGGCACACTTGCCGTGTCCGGGATGCTCGTCGGGATACACACTCACGTTGGTCTTCACCACTCCTGCCACCTTGGCATATACGTTGCTGTTGGCCCAAGGGCAACCACCCTGATTGGTGAAAGCACGCTGGCCGTCGAAGGTGCCAGTGGGTCCAACCTCATAAAGTGTGCGGTGCTTGCCGCCCACAAGTACACTCTCACGTATGTTACGGGTAATCCAAGTGTCGAAACCACCGAACTTGAACATTTCGTCCTCGGCCATCACACACACTGTGAGCATGGACAGCACCATTGTAAGGATTGTCTTCTTCATCGTTCTATATTATATAATGTATATACTCTTGTTCTTCTTTCCAACTGGGAAAAAAGATTTCCCCAGTTGGGAAACCAGTCCTACCCCCTGCCGAAAGCACCATCATCAGAATGCCTCATTGAGGTTGAACTCAAATCCAGGCTTGTTCTTGGTGAGACCACAGTCGATGCGCAGGTTCACATTCTTCTTGAACTCCCAGCGGAGACCTATTCCTGCATTGGGCAGAATCTGCTTGAAGTAGATGTTCTTGAAGTCGGGGAAAGCGTTGGAAGCTCCTGCAAAGACCGCCAGACCGAAGCGCTTGTAGAGGTGCTGACGCAGTTCCACCTGTCCCTCAATGATATTTTTGTCGCGATAACGTCCCTCGTAATAGCCGCGCATGTGGCTTCCTTCGCCCACCATAGCCAGCATGGTCCAAGGCACCTTGTCGCCATAGTTGAACATTCCATGCAGTTCCATCGCCAGAATACTGCCCTTCCATCCGCGACGGTAAGCAGAATAAGTGGCTTCGGTGCGCATGAAGCGGCTGTCCTCTGACAGTTCGGGATAGAACATCTGGCTCACCCGCAGGTAATTGCCACGTGTTGCGTTGGTGGCTATATCACGGCTGTCATACTGGAACACCAGACCGACACCCGTGGAGAGAATAGCTTTCTCCTGCCCGCCAAAGAGTTCGGGCCGCTTGATATCGCGTGCATTGATGTTGTTGATCTCCACTTGCGGACCCAGGTAGAAGTTGTCTGCCACACGGAACACATAGTCTCCACGGAAGTAGAGCTGCATAGCGTCGTAGGAGCTCTTCTGGTCATTGTTCACACCATTCTTGTATCCAATGCCCCAGAAATCCGTTGGCTGGCGCTTGAAACGAGCCTTGTAGCTCCACCGCTGCGCATCATGCTTCATATAGTTGTTGCCGTTGATGGTCAGCAGATACATGCCTGTGATATAGACCGAGAAGAATGCGTTGATATTGCTACGCTGGAGAAGAGAGTCGGTACGGTCCCATGAATAGAGTCCGCTCACACCTCCTCCGATACCCAGACTGGTGGTCTGGTTATAGGAAGGACCAGCCAGAATGCCCCAGTCGAAGCGTTTGTTCTTGCCCTGATTACTGTTCTTGAAGTATCTCTTTAACCTCCATCCGAAGTGCTTTCTGTGCTCCAGCTGCCCCTGCTGCATGACTCCACGCGCCAAGAGACTGTTCAACCGCAGCAGCGCAGCATCCGTCTGGGGTGTTGCCACCAGAGTATCTTCACACTCGCGAGTGACTGTCACAGGAGCCACTTGCCTGTCGCCGGCACCATCCTCCCTATCACTCATACTCCATGCACTGGTGCAGCCAAAGGCCAGCAGTGCACACACTATTGTCATCTTAATTGCTTTCACGGCTGCAAAGTTACTGAAAAATCGGGCAAGCCATTGTGCAAAAAGGGAATTATGACTACTTTTGCAGGCAAATGCGGTACAACTGGGACTGAAAGAAAGCTACTTTAACAAATAAAGCCCATTTCACCGCTTAATACGCATCATCATGTTGACAGAAGAAAAGACAAGCACCATGGATATGCGGCTACTGGAGATACTCTCGCAGACATTCCCCAATGCCGACAGCGCAAGCACCGAAATCATCAATCTGGAAGCTATCCTGAATCTGCCCAAAGGCACCGAGCACTTTGTGGCAGACATTCATGGAGAGCACGAGGCATTCCTGCATATCCTGCGCAACGCCAGCGGAAACATCAAGCGCAAGGTCACCGAACTCTTTGGGCATGTGCTCACCAGCGCACAGATAAGCGAGCTGTGTACGCTCATCTACTACCCCGAGCGACGCCTGGAAATGGCCGCCGAGGATGCATCAGAGGAGCAGTTGGGCGAATACTATGCCTGCACGTTGTTCCAGTTGGTGCAGGTGTGCCAGTCGGTCACCAGCAAATACACGCGCAGCAAGGTGCGTAAGGCGCTGCCCAAACAGTTTGCCTACATCATAGAGGAGATGCTGCACGAGAGTCCGAGCGATGATGACAAGGATGCCTATTTCCACCGCATCATCGAGAGCATCATACAGACCGGGCAGGCTCAGAACTTCATCATAGCCATCTGTTCGGTCATCCAGCGCCTGAGCATCGACCAGCTGCACATCCTGGGCGATGTATTCGACCGCGGACCAGGAGCGCACATCATCATGGACTATCTGACAGAACGCGACAACTTCGACATTCAGTGGGGCAATCATGATGCCCTCTGGATGGGAGCTGCCGCAGGAAACGACTGCTGCATAGCCAATGTGCTCAGGCTCTCACTGCGCTACTCCAATATGGCTACTCTGGAGGACGGATACGGCATCAACCTGGTTCCGCTGGCCACACTGGCTATGGATACCTATGGTGACGACCCTTGCGAGGGATTTCTGCCCATTACAACTGAGGGGCAAGTGCCATTGGGGATGAAGAACCGCATGCTCACAGCACGCATGCACAAGGCCATCACCATCATCCAGTTCAAGCTGGAAGCACAGATGCGCCTGCGTCATCCCGAGTGGAAGATGAAGAGCCCCTTCGGACTGGACACGATAGACTTCAACCAGAAAGCCTGCATACTGGACGGGAAAGCCTATGCGCTGAAGGACAGCAACCTGCCCAGCGTATCGCCCGAATCGCCCACGATGCTCACCAATGCAGAGGCCGAACTGGTGAGAAGGCTGCGTCACTCGTTCCGCATATCGGAGAAGTTGCAGAAGCATGTGCAGCTGCTCTTCTCGCACGGGTGCATGTATAATATATGTAATGGCAATCTGCTCTTCCATGCTTCGGTGCCCATGAACGCCGACGGCTCGCTGAAGGAGGTGGAGCTGTGCGGACAGAGCTACAGCGGACGCGAGCTGATGCACCGCGTAGGCATGTATATGCGCACAGCCTTCCAGGCCGATATGCCAAAGGCTGAGCGCAACAGCGCACGCGACTACTTCTGGTATCTGTGGTGCGGACAGGATTCACCGCTCTTCGACAAAGACCGCATGACCACCTTTGAGCGCTACATGCTGGAGGACAAGAGCACCTACCACGAGGAGAAAGGCTACTACTACACGCTGCGCGAGCAGCCCGAGGTGTGCGACAGGATACTCGACGCTTTCGGGGTGAAGGGCGACAACCGACACATCATCAACGGTCATGTGCCCGTGCATGCTGCCCAGGGGGAGAATCCCATCAAGGCAGGCGGCAGGCTCATGGTCATCGACGGCGGTTTTGCAAAGGCTTACCACAACACCACAGGCATAGCAGGCTACACGCTGGTATATCATAGCCGCGGCTTCCAACTCATACAGCACGAGCCGTTCACCAGCACGCGTGATGCCATCCTGAGGCAAACGGACATCAAGAGCAGCACGCAAATCGTGGAGATGAGTGGCAAGCGCATCCGCGTGAAGGATACTGACAAGGGGCGGCAACTGCAGACGCAGATTGACGAACTGCGGCAGCTGCTCTATGCCTACCGTCATGGCATCCTGAAAGAGAACTCCAAGAGATGACATTACATACAACGCACATAACCCACTCATGACCATCACACTTATCATTCTGTCCCTCACCGTGGGGATGTTCATCTGGGGGCGCGTGCGCTCCGATATTGTTGCCCTGGCTGCTCTGGCAGTCCTGCTTGTTCTGGGCATTCTCACTCCAGGAGAGGCTTTGGCCGGTTTCTCGTCGCCCATAGTAGTGATGATGGCCGGACTCTTCGTGGTGGGAGGTGCTGTGCTGCAGACCGGACTGGCCCGCAGCATAGGCCAGCGTCTGATGACGCTTTCGCATGGCAACGAGACACTTACCTTCCTGCTGCTCATGCTGGTGACGTCTGTCATCGGCGCCTTTGTAAGCAACACCGGCACTGTTGCCCTCATGATGCCCATCGTCATCAGTATGGCAGCACAGGCAGGATTCCAGTCCTCACGCATGCTCATGCCGCTGGCTTTTGCCGGCAGTCTGGGTGGTATGCTCACCCTCATCGGTACACCTCCCAACCTGGTTATCGATGAGACGCTGCGCGAAGCAGGCTTGCCTGGTCTGCACTTCTTCTCTTTCCTGCCCGTAGGCATCGTGTGCATCGTGGTGGGAACCCTTGTGCTGCTGCCCCTGAGCAAGCATTTCCTGGTGAAGAAGAGCGAGCCGGCAGCAGACAGCAGCAGCACTACCCCATCGGCGGCAAACGCTTCGGGCAAGAAGGGAAAGCGCAAGAACAGACTCAAGTCGCCTGCCGACCTGGCACGCGAATACCACATAGCCCACCGCATCAGGCGCTATCGCGTGACGGGTGATTCGGCTGTCAAGGGGCAGAAGGTGAGCAAGCTGAACCTGCAGTCGGCCTATGGAATCTCCATCGTGGAAATCCGCAACGAGCGCATGAGGCATCTGTCTCTGCTCAAGGATGTGCGTCAGAGCATGGCGATGGCCAACAGCGTGCTCAATGAAGACGATATCCTGTACGTGACGGGCGACAGCAACGAGATGGACCGAATGGAGCGCGAACTGCATATGGACAGGCTGCCCGATGATGCGCTCAACTTCTACGACCTGGGGCTGGTGGAGATCATCGTGACTCCAGAGTCGAAGGTCAACGGCATGAAGATACGTGAAGCGCAGCTGAGAAAGAAGTTCAAGATCAATGTATTGGCCATGCGCAACGGCGCGAGCTACCGTTCCGGCCGCCTGGCAGAAGCCAAACTGGAGACTGGTGACGTGCTGCTGGTGCAGGGCAAATGGGCCGACATACTGCATCTCAACGACGACAATGAGAACTGGGTGGTGCTTGGCAAACCCGAGCAAGCGCTGCGTCATGTGACACTTGACTACAAAGCTCCGCTGGCAGCAGCCATCATGCTGATCATGGTAGCGATGATGGTGCTGGAGTTTATCCCCATTGCCCCAGTGACCGCAGTGATCATAGCCGGACTGCTCACCGTGCTCACCGGTTGTCACCGAAGCGTAGAGGCTGCCTACAAGACCATCAACTGGGAGAGCATAGTGCTCATTGCAGCGATGATGCCTATGTCCACCGCGCTGGAGAAGACCGGCGTATCGGCGGCTGTATCATCGGCTCTGGTTTCCACCTTGGGCAGTTTGGGACCGACGGTATTGCTGGCAGGCATCTATCTCACCACCTCTGTGCTCACCATGTTTATCAGCAACACCGCCACTGCCGTGCTGATGGCTCCCATCGCGATGGTAGCTGCACGCAACAGCGGAGTCTGCCCCCACGCATTCCTCTTCGCAGTGACCCTGGGTGCCAGCATGTGCTTCGCCTCTCCTTTCTCTACGCCGCCCAACGCTCTGGTGATGAAAGCGGGCAACTATACATTCGCTGACTACATGAAGGTTGGCCTGCCGCTGCAAGTCATCATCGGCATTGTCATGGTGGTATTGCTGCCCTTGCTCTTCCCCTTCTAAGCAATACCACCGGCACCCTCCCAGGCTCCTGCTGTGAGCCCAAGAGGGTGCCGATTGCTTTATACCTTATAGAAACAAAAAACGCAGCGCGGTGCAATTGCTTATGCACCGCGCTGCGTTGGCATTTGCAGCACGCTCCATCGGCACACGCAGTGCACTGCATTTTTTTCTCCCGCTGTATAGCAGAACGGCGAGGAGCAGACTGCCACCTCCCGCTCAGCAGCACAGGAAGCACGTGCGACGGCTACCCGTGACTGACAGAAGAGAGGATGAGAGGCTGCACAAGCTGGCTTTTAGTCCTCTATCACCTCCATGGTCATACTCACATCCACGGACGGGCGGTCGCCTGTATGCGTCTCCACCTGCTGTATCTTATCCACTACATCCAGTCCCTCAACCACTTCACCAAACACGGTATATTGGCCGTCAAGGAAAGGTGTACCGCCCACGGTGGTGTAGGCTTCGGTCTGCTCCTCGGTGAAAGAGGGCTTTCCCATCTCGGCACAAGTGGCCTTCGTTTCGGCCACCAACTGGTTCTGCAGTTCGAGCAAACCAGCCTGATCGCGGTTCTTGCGCAGGTTCATCACCTCGGTGCGGTGTTCTGCCACCAGGCGGTTGAACACCTGCTGTTCCTGCTGCATGGCCATCTGCTTCTCCAGTTGTTTCAGTTCCTGTGGCTTATACACCTTACCCCACACAATGTAGAACTGGCTGCCGCTCGACTCCCTGTTGGGGTTCACCTCATCGCCCAGTCGGGCCGCACACAGGGCGCCGCGCTTATGGAAGAGGTGGGGCTTGATCTCGGCCTGCAACGTGTAGTCGGGACCGCCCACACCGAGCTGCTTGCCTGCCGGCGCGCCCTTCGAGTCGGGGTCGCCGCCCTGAATCATGAAGTCGCGAATGACGCGATGGAACAGCGTGCCATTGTAATAACCCTCCGAAGCCAGCTTCAGGAAGTTGTCGCGGTGAATGGGTGTGTCGTCGTAGAGGCGAACGGTAATGTCGCCCAAGGAAGTGGAAATCTTGATATTTGCCATGGTTTTGATATGCTTGTTTTCTATGATTAGGATGGGTGCCGCCCACCTTTCCCCGGTTTTGTCGCCGAGGGAGAAGGTGGGAAGCCGTTGCAAAGATACCACTTTTTATCCAACCATCGGCCCAAAGCCGTAAGGATTCTGCCATCGACGATAGTGGATAGAGGGAGGACGACCGTTGCGGGCGACACCCAATTATCGCAACAATCTACATATAAAACTACACATTTCTTTTCCACGATGGAAACATTTGGCTGAAATACGCCATTCTCGGAAATCTTACCCAACCGTCTGATATTCAGCACATTGTGCTCCACACATCCTATTCCACACTCCCAATTCCACGTTTCTTGTTGCGAAACATGCCTTTTCGCAATGCCATCCCTTACCTTTCGAGGCACGAAAGATGGTCTTTCGAGGCAGGGTTGGGCATGTTTCGCAACTCGAAAGATGCCTAAGGGCAAATCAGAGCCTCCCGTTGGAGGGCAAAAGCGCATAAAAACGACGTTCCCGCTCGCTATTTCGCGTAAAAACGTAGCACAACTTTTTCACCAAAATATCCAACACATCCTACCTTTCCGCCAGTTGTCCATCAGCCCCATTGCGCCACCCTGCCACCATCCCATGGCCCACGTCCCTGCCAAGGCCAGCGGCGCTCCCACAGCACAGGCAAGGAGCCTCGTCGCTCCGCCACCCACCTACACCTTATAATAATAGGTGGGGCACATAGAAAAAGGAGGCACGAAAGTTTGGTTGGCTACAAAGAATTGCCTAACTTTGCGTCGCCTAAAGATTAGCCCTTTGAAAAGCAATCAGTTAACCCAGAGTTGCCAACACACAACAAGAACACGATAAATAGACAATGCTTACAATCGTAATGATTATGATTTGCGGAATAGGTACCGGTTACCTGCTCCGCAATAAGAAGATGGGCGCCATTGGGCGCATCATCACCGCCCTGATATGGGTGCTGCTGTTCCTCCTCGGCATTGAGGTGGGCGGCAATCCGCGTATCGTCAACGGCCTGCAAACGCTGGGCCTCGAAGCCATAGCGCTCACCATCGGTGGGTGCGCCGGCAGTGTGCTCTTCGCCT
>ERZ780141.961-NODE-961-length-18665-cov-4.222192_pt1 | contig 18665 bp, 10 predicted proteins | sample MGYA00433080_ERZ780141 | MGnify/ENA primary metagenome ERZ780141 (study PRJEB29588, sample SAMEA2154047) | human gut metagenome | biome: human gut; feature: human-associated habitat; material: faeces | place: Denmark | collected 2008/2010 ... | reverse complement strand
GTCTATGATCTTTGGATAACATGATTATATTGCCACGGACTTATGCAACTGTGCCCTATATATTCCTGCAGGACTGAATGAACTAATAGTATGTTATTCACAAGAAAGAGTCCTCTTCAACTAAATTACAGAAGAACCATTTCACTAGACACTTTTTCTATTCATAAACTGAATCAGTGGACAGTGTTGTAGAAGTCATACTGAATCAGTTGTCACTTGCCTTGGAATTGTACTGCTTTGGTTGACACTCCAGCCCCTTTGGGGAGGAGGAGCGTGCTGTCCAGGGTTGTCAGGATACCTGCTTTTTGGGTGTTTTTGCCTTGTCTCTGGTAGGGTGGGTCTGGTGATTAGGTCGTTGAAGCATATTCCATGTGCAATAGTGCGATTGTTCACGGAACGGCAAAAACTATCCCCTGTATTTCTCTACTGAGACAAAAGTTCGTATCTTTGCCCAAAGGATGGCTTTACATCCTATATAATATAGGTAATAATATGCGTAAGACGTTTTTCATTACCGTGTGGGTGCTCTTCTTCCTCGGGCTTGCCAGCCTGGGTGGAATATTCTACAGCATCTTCAACGGCTATATAGGCTACATGCCGAACATCGAACAGTTGCAGAACCCAGTGAACAAGTTTGCCTCACAAGTATTCTCTGCCGATGGCAAGCTGCTGGGTACATGGAGCTACAGTAAGGCAAACCGCATCTTTGTGGGCTACGATGACCTCCCGCCCGCAATAGTTGAGGCGCTGGTGGCCACCGAGGATGTTCGTTTCTACGAGCACAGTGGGGTGGATTTCCGTGCCCTGTTGCGTGCCATCGTCAAGCGCGGTATCCTGCGTCGCAAGAGCGCTGGAGGCGGCAGTACCATTACGCAGCAGTTGGCCAAGCAACTCTATTCCGAGAAGGCGGAGAGCGTGCATGAACGACTCCTGCAGAAGCCTATCGAGTGGGTGATAGCCGTCAAGCTGGAGCGTTTCTATACCAAGGAAGAGATTGTGAGCATGTATCTCAACTACTTCGATTTCCTTCACAATGCGGTGGGCATCAAGACGGCTGCCAAGACTTACTTCGGCAAGGAACCCAAGGATCTGAGTGTGGTGGAGTGTGCCACTCTGGTGGGCATGTGCAAGAATCCCAGTTACTATAATCCCGTACGCTTCCCCGAGAGGAGCACAAGCAGGCGCAACATCGTGCTCTCACAGATGGAGAAAGCCGGGTACTTGACGCAGGCCGAGGCAGAGAAGCTCAGTCAGGAGCCGCTCACGCTGAAATTCCATCGCGTAGATCACAAGGAGGGAAGTGCAGCCTATCTGCGTGAGATGCTTCGCCGCGTACTTATGGCCAAGAAGCCACAGCGCAGTGATTATGCCAGTTGGCAGGGTCAGAATTTCTATGAAGACTCTTTGGCCTGGGAGACCGACCCGCTGTATGGCTGGTGCAACAAGAATACCAACCGCGAAGGAAAGCATTACAATGTGTATGCCGACGGACTGAAAATCTATACCACCATCGACAGCCGCATGCAGGAATATGCCGAGCAGTCGGGCGAACTGCAGCTGGCGTTCAACCGCGAGTTGCGCAGTAACCGCAACGCTCCATATGCATCCTCACTCTCTGCAGCCCAGGTGAAAGCCGACCTGCAGCGGGCCAAGCGACAGAGCGCAAGGTACATCCAGATGAAGGCCGCCGGCTTCTCGGACGAAGAGATAGAAAAGTCCTTCAGTACACCTACCGAGATGATCGTCTATACCGGGCATGGTGACAAGGATACGGTGATGACTCCCTTGGATAGCATCAAGTACTATAAGTCATTCCTGCGAGCCGGTTTCATGTGCATGGACAACGAGACAGGAGCCGTGAAAGCCTACGTGGGTGGCATTGACTACTCGTATTTCCAGTATGATATGTGCACGCAGGGCCGCCGTCAGGTAGGCTCAACCATCAAGCCGTACCTCTATGCTCTGGCCATGGAAAACGGTTGGAGCCCTTGTGATGAGGCGCCCAATGTGCAAACGACCTATCATGTGGCGGGCCGTGAATGGACTCCCCGCAACGGCAGCAAAGCACGTTATGGCGAGATGGTGACGCTTAAATGGGGTTTGGCACAGAGTAACAACTGGATTTCGGCCTGGCTGATGAACCAGTTGTCGCCCGCTGCGCTGGTTCGCTTGATACATGAGTTTGGCGTGGAGAACAGGGATATCCATCCTTCGCTCGCCCTTTGCTTGGGTCCGTGTGACATTTCTGTGGCCGAGATGGTGGGAGCCTATACCGCTTTTGCCCGCAAGGGAGTGCGTCGTTGCCCGCTTTATGTGACTCGCATAGAGGACAGCAATGGCGATGTAGTGGCGGAGTTCCAGCCCAGAGTACGTGAAGTGATATCCGAGCAGGCTGCGTGCAAGATGGTTACACTCATGCGAGGTGTGATAGACAGCGGCACTGGCCGACGCATGCGGTTCCGCTACAATCTCACGGCTCCTATGGCAGGAAAGACGGGAACAACGAATGACAACTCCGACGGATGGTTCGTGGGCTACACTCCCAGCCTGAGTTTCGGCGCCTGGGTGGGCGGTGAGGAGCGTGATATACACTTCTCAAGCATGGCTATCGGCCAGGGAGCAAATGCCGCTCTGCCCATTGCGGCCTATTTTCTGAAGAAGGTCTATGCCGACAGCAGCCTGGGCTACACGCAGAACGAGGACTTTGACATACCCGAAGGATTTGACCCCTGCGGGCAGGATGACGGTTCGGAAGAGGAAGTGCAGAGCGGTGAACCTGCTGTTCTCGACGAGTTGGCCAACTAAACAACAATAATTGAAAATACAAAGAAGCAATGAAATTCTTGGCACTTATACCAGCGCGTTATGCCAGTACGCGCTTTCCCGGCAAGCCCCTTGCCGTGCTCGGTGGCAAACCGGTAGTACAGCGTGTATATGAGCAGGCTTGCCTGGCTTTTGATGAAGTGTATGTCTGCACCGACGATGAGCGCATCTTCTCGGCAGTGGAGGCTTTTGGAGGCAAGGCCGTGATGACCGACACCACCCTGCGCAGTGGTACTGACCGCTGCTGGCAGGCCTGTGAGCGTATAGGGACAGACGCTGATGTGGTGGTGAACATACAGGGTGACGAACCCTTCGTACAGAAGTCCCAGCTCGATGGTGTGAAGGACTGTTTCCTGGATGATAGCACTCAGATAGCCACTCTGGTGAAGCCCTTCTCTCCGCAGGACACTTTTGAGACTCTGGCCAACCCCAATTCGCCCAAGGTGGTGGTAGATAGCCACATGCATGCTCTCTATTTCAGCAGAAGCGTGGTGCCTTATCTTCGGGGTGTGGAACAGCAGGACTGGCTTGCTTCACACACCTTCTACAAGCACATCGGCTTGTATGCTTACCGCTGCGAAGTGCTCCGCGAAATCTCCCAATTGCCTCCTGGTGTGCTCGAGAAAGCCGAGTCGTTGGAGCAGTTGCGCTGGCTCGAGAACGGGTATATCATCAAGGTTGCCCTTACCGACGTAGAAACGGTGGGCATTGATACGCCGTCCGACCTCGAACGTGCGGAGATGTACCTGCAAAGCAATAAAGGTGTGCGATAATTTTGTCACTCCCCGCATTTGTCGTACTTTTGCATCCAAATGAGCAACAGAATGATATTCAACCACAAAATTATACTTCTCCTTCTGCTTGCCCTGCCGTTATCTGCGGCTGGTCAGCAGATAAAGATCGGAAACTACACCTTTTCTGACGGAGGCGAATATCAGGGTGAGCTTATCAAGGGTAAGCCTTATGGACATGGAACCACCACGTTTCCCAATGGTGATACACACACTGGCGAATATGTGAAAGGCAAGCGTCAGGGCCAGGGTGTCTATCTTTTCTCCGACGGGGAGAAGTATGAGGGCGAATGGTTCCAGAACCAGCAGCACGGAAGAGGCACGTTCTACTTTGCCAACAACAACCGTTATGAGGGGCTTTGGTTCAGGGATTTCCAGCAGGGCCAAGGTACTATGTACTACTTCAATGGCGATATCTACGTGGGCAACTGGGAGCAGGATCTGCGCTCGGGCGAGGGTGTATATACCTATGCAAACGGCGCCTCGTACAAAGGCACTTGGAAGGCTGACAAGAGAGACGGCCGTGGAGTGTTTGACTGGAACAATGGCAACCGCTATGACGGCGAGTGGAAGGACAACATGATGGACGGTCAGGGTACTTATACCTATGCTTCCGGCGATACTTACAAGGGAACTTTCAAGGCCGACCAGCAGCATGGTCATGGCATCTATACATTCCATGACGGCTGCCGCTACGAGGGACAGTACCAGAACGGCAAGCGTACGGGTGAAGGTATATTCACCTTCCCCAACGGAGACCGCTACGTGGGGCACTTCGAGGATGGCGAACAGAGCGGCATGGGAACATTCACCTGGAAGGGCGGTGCCGTGTATGAAGGCCAGTGGAAGAACGACCAGCAGAATGGCCGGGGCAAATACACCTGGGCCAATGGCGATGTGTATGACGGCGAGTGGAAGGGTGGCCGTATGGACGGAGCCGGTATCATGCGTCAGGCCGACGGAGTGAAGTTCAAAGGCACCTTCAAGGCTGGGCTCAAGGACGGGCCTGGCATTCTGGAAGATTCCGACGGCATCCGTTACGAAGGCACTTTCCGCGAAGGCCAGAAGGACGGAGAGTTCACGGAAAAGGACCGCAATGGCAAACTCATCAGAAAGGTCACATACGTTCATGGGCTTGTCCAGTCGGTGTCCGAAATAGCGAAGGAGTAGCTTCACATTACTATAAAGAAAGGGACGGAAATGGTTATAGATACACTTGACAATCTGCATAAGTACATAGGTTTGTGCCCATCGTTACAGACTGTGGTCAGCTATCTTCTGTCCCATCCCCTGGAGACTCTTGTCGATGGCAAGCATGAGGTGGCCGGCACAGAGGTGTGGGTCAATGTACAGACATGCCTGCCGCGTACACGTGAGCAGGCTCCCCTGGAGGTCCATCGCGATATGATGGATATCCAGATTCCCATTGACGGTCCTGAGGAACACGGATTTGCCCCTCTGACAGAGGAGCAGGTGAAGTCTGCAGCCTACGACCAGGAGGCGGATATATCCTTTCTCTCCAATTCTCCACAAGCATATTTTAATGTATGTCCAGGGCAGTTCGTTCTGTATCTGCCCGGTGAGGGACATGCACCAGCGATAATAGATAATCTGCTCAAGAAGGCAGTATTCAAAGTCAAATATCAAATACCCAATAACCATGCCTAGTACGAAGGCCACAACACCCGCCAAGAAAACTGCGGGAACCTCAAAGAAGGTTGCCGAGAAGAAGAAAGCACCAGCTAAGGTGACCGTTCTGAAATTGATCAAGAACGACCCCTACCTGGCCGAGTATGCCGATGCCATCAACGGCAGATACCAGCATATGCTTGCCCGCAAGCTGCATCTCGCAGGTCCAAGCGGCAATCTCTCAGAGTTTGCCGACGGCTATCTCTATTTCGGACTGCACCGCCAGGACGACGGCAGTTGGGTATTGCGCGAATGGGCTCCCAACGCTACCGACATCTACGTAGTGGGTGACTTCAACGGATGGAAGGAGAGCGCCAAGTTTGCCATGAAGCGTGTGGGCAAGACAGGAAACTGGGAGATTAAGATTAAGGACAAGTCCTTCAAGCACGGCAGCCTCTTCAAGCTGAACGTGCATTGGGACGGTGGACAGGGAGAGCGCATTCCTGCGTGGATCAATCGCGTGGTGCAGGATCCCGAGACCAAGATATTCAGCGCCCAGGCATGGGCTCCCGAGCAGCCTTATGAGTGGAAGGAGACCAAGTTCAAGCCTGCCACTGATCCCCTGCTCATCTATGAGTGCCACATCGGAATGGCCCAGGACGAGGAGAAGGTGGGCAGCTATGTCGAGTTCCGCGACAATGTATTGCCTCGCGTAGCTCATCAGGGTTACAACTGCATACAGATTATGGCAGTGCAGGAGCACCCTTACTATGGCAGTTTCGGCTATCATGTGAGCAGTTTCTTCGCTCCCAGCAGCCGTTTCGGCACGCCTGAGGAACTGAAGTCACTCATCGACAAGGCTCACTCTATGGGCATTGCCGTGATCATGGACATCGTACACAGCCATGCCGTGAAGAATGAGAACGAGGGGTTGGGCAACTTTGCCGGCGACCCTTGCCAGTATTTCTGCCAGGGAGACAGGCGTGAGCATCCCGCATGGGACAGCCTCTGCTTTGACTACGGCAAGGACCAGGTGGTGCACTTCCTGCTTTCCAACTGCAAGTATTGGCTCGACGAGTTCCATTTTGACGGTTTCCGTTTCGATGGCGTCACCTCTATGCTTTACTACAGTCACGGCTTGGGCGAGAATTTCACCTGCTATGGCGACTACTACAATGGTCATGAGGATGACGAGGCTATCGTATATCTCACTCTGGCCAACGACCTCATACATCAGGTCAACAAGAATGCCATCACCATTGCCGAGGACGTGAGCGGCATGCCCGGACTCTCTGCACCTATCCGCGATGGCGGCTATGGCTTCGACTACAGACTCGCCATGAACATCCCCGACTACTGGATCAAGACCATCAAGGAGAAGCGCGACGAGGACTGGAAGCCTACATCCCTCTTCTGGGAGCTCACTAACAGACGCAAGGATGAGAAGACCATCTCCTATGCCGAGAGCCATGACCAGGCTCTGGTGGGCGACAAGACCATCATCTTCCGCCTGGTGGATGCCGACATGTACTGGCATTTCAAGAAGGGCGACCAGAACTACGTGGTGGAGCGCGGTATCGCTCTTCACAAGATGATACGCCTCCTGACGGCCGGTACAGCCAATGGCGGCTACCTCAACTTCATGGGCAATGAGTTCGGACACCCCGAATGGATCGACTTCCCACGCGAGGGTAACGGCTGGAGCCACAAGTATGCACGTCGCCAGTGGAACCTTGTGGACAACAAGGAACTGTGCTACCACTACCTGGCCGACTTCGATGCCAGCATGATACATCTGATGCGCAAGTTGAAGCACATATCTAAGTTGCCCGTCACGGAAATCAATGCCAACGATGCCGATCAGGTGCTTGCCTTCCAGCGCGGCGACCTGTTCTTCTTCTTCAACTTCAGTCCCACACGCTCCTATACGGGCTACGGCTTCCTTGTGGAGCAGGGTGCGTATGAGTATGTGCTCAATTCTGACAGCGTAGAGTTCGGTGGCAATGGCTTCAATGACGACTCTGTGATGCATTACACCAACTTTGACCCCCTCTATGCACCTCAGGACAAGGGTTGGCTCAGCCTGTATCTGCCTGCCCGTACGGCCTGTGTGCTGCACAAGATAAAGGAATAAACGGAGTGCCTGCAGTCATCTGTACTGCAGGCACTACCCGCTTTGGAGCGATGTGCAAAGTCGCTTCCCGGCGGGAAGCAGAAGTGTGGAGCGTTTTCCTTCGTCTTCTTGACGGCATATGCCAAACGCTTGAGAACCTTGGACAAGGCGGTTGTCTGGGAAACAGCAGAGAGTTTCGTCGTACGCCAGAGGTTGTTCTTCGGGGCAGCCATTCGCGCATGGGTTACGGCCTAAGTGTTCTTTTGGGATACGCGGAAATGGCTCTGATATTACCAGCCAGGCTGTTTCCCGGTGTGAAGACACTTGCTCTGGTACCTTGGAAGTCCTGCAGGAGGACGTCTCTCATGCCGGTGCGGTTCATCGGCTTCGGCATATCAACGATACATATAATATAATAAGGTATAAGGCCACTCGCCATAGAGTTCGACAGGATGGTAAAGTACAGCAGTCCCCATACCCGCCAGATAGCAAGTCTGGTACCCTTTGTGTGCAGTCTCGTATTTGCATGCTTCTGTTTCTGCTACCTTTATCTTTTCCAGGCCGACTATCTTGCTCAGTTCCAGTATCACTTCTCTCATGGTGAGACCACCTACCAGCCTCTCATCGGAGCTTCGCTTATCACGCTGCTCCTGGTACTCTTGGGGCTGTTTGTCCACCGCATCATCCGCTGGCCTTTGCGCTTTGCCGCTTTGGCTTGGTTCCCCTCTGCATTCCTGCTTACAGCCATCACATCCGTTCGCTTGCCCGAACTGCCCGACTATTCAATGGGTACCCCTTGGGTGGCTATGGCAGTTGCGCTTGTTGTCTTTGTGCTATGCACCATATTGTGCTGCATGCATCCCGATGCCACGGGCGAGCGTTCTGCGTTTTCCTCATACCTCTCGTCCAACCTCCTGGTGCTCTCGCTCCTGCTCTTCATGACCGGTGTGCTGGGCTACAGTTCCGAGGTCGGACACCGTGAGTTGCGCATGGGTCGGTTCGTGCACGAGGGTAAGTATGCCGATGTGGCGTATTGCTGCCACGATACAGCCGACATCACCTACAGGCTCTATTCTCTGCGTGCGGCTGGGCTTGCCCTTGACGGTGCGCTGGGCGACCGCCTTTTTGAGTTCCCTGTGCCCGCAGGAGTGAGCACCCTCATGCCTGCCCAGTCCGATTCAGAGTTTGTCTATAACGCTCTGCCTGTCCTTTATCAAGGCATGCAGGCTGTTCCGCGTTCGTCGGAGAAGTTCTCCGAGCAGCATTTTCTTGCCCAGGTGGTGGCGCTCGACAGCATTGCGCGACCTCTCGCACTTGATTATCTGCTCTGCTCCCATCTGCTTTGTGGTGAGATGCACAGTTTTGCCCAAGTGCTGGTTCAGCACACCGACTCCCTTTCCACCTCGCTTCCCAAGCATTACCGTGAGGCTCTTGTCCTCATTCGTAACCTCTGGGGGATGGGCAGCCAGATGACATCTTCCCCCAAGCCTACCTCGACATCCACGGCCGGAAAGGCAGTAAAGAGCGTGGAGCACACCCTCTTCCTGTATTCCGATTCGTTGATGCAGCGGTCCTTCGACCGCTTCTGCCGCCTGTACGATGCCTCTCTGGAGGGCAACCAGGCAGCCATCGACAGCCTGGCCGGCTATTCGCACACCTATTGGGCATATTATGCCTCTCGTTTCCAATAATGCCTCTCCCTCAGGCGCATTCCCATGGGTTGGTTGCAAATAATTCGTACAAATGCTTGCCCATGTGGGATAATCGGGCTACCTTTGCAGTTGAAATAGAGAAGATTGTTAGTTACACCTTAGAAAGAATCAGAATGAACGAGAAAGTTGGAACTTTGGCTGGTGCCGTATGGACAGCCTTGAACGAGAATGGTACAATGACTTCCAAGGACCTGAAGAAGGCTGCAAAGATCAAGACAGACAAGGATCTCTGCCTGGCACTGGGTTGGTTGCTCCGCGAGGACAAGGTGACTGTGACCGAGGAGGACAAGTCTATGACCATCACTTTGAACTAAACAACAACTAGGAGTTCTCTCCGCCTGCGGGCCGAGGGGGCTTTGTTTTTATTAGAGGCAGGATGCCAGTTCCCACGAGGGGCGGTTTCCTGCCTCTATTTCGTTTTACGAAGGGAAGGGTGATGCCGTGCCACACCTCCTTCAGCATCCTGTGAAGGATGGCTTGGGCAGCTTCACTTCTTGTGGTGACTTCGTCCAATGTTTCCCTGGGACTGTTGGAGCCAGGAAAGGAGGGAAGCCTGATTCTGCGGGTACTGTTTTGGGGTAGAAGAAGAAAAGTCTCTCCCATAGGTTTCTGCTGCGCTTGGAAAAGCCCCCGAAAGGATGAAAGCGGCTAAGCCGGCAGCATCCTGCAAGCGGATGACAGGCAACTTTCGCAGACGGAAGACGGGTGGGCAGAACGCCTTTCGCTGCTCCTTGCCACATGGCAGTGTTCTCCGCCGATTATCGCAGCGCAGTGCATTGCCCAACGCAGCGCGCTGCATCGGCCATCGCAGCGCGCTGCATTTGTCATCGCAGCGCAGTGAGCTTGTCATCCCGCAATATCGGGCAGGCCAGTTCTCACAGCCGCGCAAGCCATTGCTGCACGTAGTCGGACACGTAGCGGCGCAGTTGTGGAGTCTCTATGACGATTTGGTCGGCCAGACCCACGATAAATCGCGTGATGCTCTTATAGTTGCTCACCTGGGTATCCAGCACCCATTCCTCCTGTCCGCTCACGGATGAAACGTCCTGTTCACACAGCGGGAACTCCTCCATGAGCAGGTTGTAGGCCCGCCTCTTCATCCTTATGCGCGCCGGCAGAGTGCTCCCGTCCATGCTCACAGTGCGGAAGGCATCCATGTGTCCCTGCCTGTGCAGACGGCTGCAGAGCCATACCTGCTCCTGCATCTCCACGCTCTGTATGCGGCTGATGCGGAATACCTTGCACATGGCAGTCTCTATCTCGAATGCCCACACGTACTTCTTGTCCTCGCTCAATGCGAATGGTTCCACCAGTCGGTCGCGCTGCGTGTTGCTGCTTGGCGATGAGTAGCCCTTCAGCACCGCCCTCCGCCGTAGTTCGATGCACTCCATCAGATGCTTCGTGTTGCGGTTCTTCTCCATGCGTATCAGTTTCTCCGACACCAGGCTGGTGCCGTAGATGGTGGCGAGCTTCGCCTTGAGTTCCTCCCTCAAGCGCGTATCGGACTCTATGCTTTCGATGGCATTGTACAGAGTCATCGCCTCTTCCTGGTTGAAGAAGAGCAGATCGGAGAGCTGTTTATGGATGGCCGTTCCTGTGGCAAGCCTCACGTGATGGTGGTCGGTGAGCACCACGTAGCCCGCCTCGTTGAAGGTGTTGATGTAGCGATATACGGTGCGCCTGTCGATGCCCAGCTGTTTGGCCAACTGGCTTGCCGAGTAGCGCCGCGTGCGCTGCAGCATGAGCGCCAGCATGCGCAGCGCTCTGTCCTGTTTGGGTTGCTCCATGATGGGGTAGAGTGATGGTTTGTGTTTGTAAAATTACCGCTTTTCTGCAGGGTGACCAACGCACTTGGCCCCAACTTTCATCCGCTGTGCACAATTCTGCTGCCACATTGTTCCATTCGTCCCATATTCATGCGCTGGATGCCAGTCTGCTCTGTACAGATTGTCCCATTTTCCTGTGCAGGCCAAGGAGAAATGCCTACCAATGTAGTGTGAGTGGGCAGAGGACGCCGGGCCAACTAATTACAATAGGTGATTTATGCCACAGAAGCCTGTTGCAGACTTGTGTGGATGGATTCTTTGCCTTATATTTGCATGAGAAAACAAGCATATACGACGATTCTTTGGCTACAATAGATATGAACGAGCAGGCGTGTGCCTGCGGAAAGGCTCATGCCCGGAAGGCAGAGTCCAATGAGCCTGGCGGCGAGAAGTCATACGACCACGTGCTCAAATACACCGGCGTCTTTGGCGGCGTACAGGTGCTCAAGATGCTTGCATCGATGGTGCGCAACAAGCTCACAGCGGCCTTCTTGGGCGGAAACGGCGTGGGGCTGATTGCCATCTACAACTCTATCGTGGAGTTTGTGGTGAGCGGCAGCAATCTGGGCGTTCCGCTCAATGCCACGCGCCAGTCGAGCGAACTGCTGGAGCAGGGCGATGAAGGGCGCATCCAGCACTTTGTCATGGTGGTGCGCACGTGGGTGCTGCTCACGGCCATCATTGCAGTGGTGCTTTGCTCGCTGCTCTCACCTGTGGTGAGCTATATCCTTTTCGACCGGGAGTTTGGCCACTGGCCCCAGGTGATGACCATGATACCCGTGGCGGTGTGCTTCCTTGTGGCCGAGGGCGAATGCGCGGTGCTCAAGGGATTGCGGCACGTGCGCCAGGTGGCGGTGGTGGAGAGCGTCATTGCACTTGCCACGCTGCTGCTCACTGTGCCCTTCTATTACCTGATGGGCCTACGCGGTGTGGTGGTGGGACTCATCTGCAGTGGTCTGGCATCGCTCATCAGTCATTTCTGGTTCTCATTGCGCATCGCCCCTTATCGCGTGCGGCTCTTCGACCTGAAGGTGCTGCGTGAAGGGTTGCCCATGGTGACCAAGGGAATCCCTTATGTGCTGGCAGGCTTCACCACGGCACTGCTTGGCATGGCCATCCCGGCCTTCATCATGATGAGTGGCACCCAGGCCGATGTGGGCTATTACCGCATGGGCTATGCATTGATGGTGGGCTATGCTGGCATGGTGTTCATGGCGCTCGAGGCCGACTATTACCCTCGTTTGTCATCGGCAAACGGCAATCTGGAGCGCTTCAACAGCACCATCAATCAGCAGATTGACGTGTGCGTGCTCATCATCACGCCTTTTCTCATCCCCTTCATCGTGCTGATGCCGTGGATTATACGGCTTCTCTTTACCAATGAGTTCCTTGTGGCCGAGGAGATGACGGTATGTGCCACCTTCTACACATTCCTGCGTGCCATCATGCTGCCCGTCTCTTATTCCTCGTTGGCCAAGGGCGATTCGCTGGTCTTCCTGCTCATGGAGATTGCGAGCAACCTTGTCATGGGCTTCCTGTTCTGGTGGCTGTATGGTCATTGGGGGCTTACGGGGGCCGGCGTGGCGCTGTCGCTGTGGGCGCTCTACGACCTTGTGTGCGTGCTTCTGGTGTATGGCAAGCTGTATGGCTGCCGCGTGACCGGACCTACCTGGCGGCTGTGTGCGGTGCAGACAGTATGCCTGTCGGCGGCTGTGCTGTGCTGTCTGCAGGGTAACCTGTGGGTGCGCTATGGTGTGGGTGCCTGCCTCTTCGTGGTGTCGCTGGTCTATAGCGTGCGCCTGCTGTCGCGCCGCTCGGAGTTTTTCAGGCGCTTTATAAGCAGACGGGAATCGCTTTCCTGACCTTTTCCAGAGTAGAACGGTATATGTGGGAAGCGTGTGTGGGCGATGTGCCAGTCGCATAAGTGCCCGCGCCTATAGACATTCAACTATAATATAATAAGGAAGCGCCACCTCGGTCTTGGTTATGACCTTGAGGTGGCGCTTCGTTTCTTCAGTTCCTGCCCAGGCATATCAGGCGGAAGTCACAGTGGTCGCAGGTGCGCTGGTCGCTGCATTGGGTGAAGGGAAGGGCGGGTGAGAAGATTTCGGCGATGCGCTCCCTCAGTCCCTGTATGAACTCTTCGGCCACCTCTCCATCAAGGCTCTCCACCTCCTGCTTGCCTATGTAGAGTGCCGGGCTGTAGGTCTCTCTGCTGGCCTTGCCGGGGTAGAAGAGCACGGGCTTCACCTTGGTGTCCGGTTTGCAGTGCTGTTTCTGTGCATAGGCATAGAGGAAGGTTTGCAGATAATAGCCCTCGTGGGCATCGCTCAGGCCGGTCACCTGTTCCATGCTGCGCACTTCGGGCACATGGTTGCCCGTCTTGTAATCTACCACTCTCACGCATCCCTCCACTTCGTCAAGGCGGTCGATGCGTCCACCCGTCTTGATGACCAGGGGCGGTGCACCCTCTGGGTGGATGTCCATGGTGAACTTACGCTCCACCTCTGTGCCGATGATGTGCAGCGGGGCATGCTGTGCGTCATAGCGAAGAAGGTTCTTCAGATACTGCATGATGACACTGCGGTAGATGATGAGTTCGCCTGTGTATTCATTCTGAGGGCGTTCTCCGCGCTCGGTCATCTCTCTGATGCGGTCGCCCATGTGCCATTTGTCATCGAAGGGATGGAACACATGCACGTCGAACACGATGTCGAGCAGCGGTTCCACGCGGCTTTCCATCTGCCGCAGAACCTCATTGAGCACATTGGCACCCAGCGTGCGGCTGCCTGTGCGCTGCATCAACTGCTCGTACAGAACCTGTGCCGTGTCGTGGAAGATGTCGCCTATGTCGGCCGGTTGCAGCCCTTCCTCGGGGTCGCGTTCGGGCTGCATGCCCACCACATGCTGGAAGTAGAACTTTAGGGGGCACGCCATGTAGATGTTGATAGCCGATGGACTCAGCATCACATGCCTGCCTTCTGGCAGCGACTGATCGTATTTCTCCCTCATCTCCTGCATGATGGCCTCGTCCTTCTGCACGCATAGGGCGCTTGCCTCATCCACCTGTGGTGTGCTGCGCAACCATCTTGAGCGTATGGGGATATCGGTCTCGGCCTGCATCTGACGCAGGAAGCGCGATATCTCGTGGCGCGTATTGCCGGTGCTGTTCTCGTTATAGACACAGGTGAGATGCTGGGTGCGCTGTATGAGGCGGTAGAAATAGTAAGCATACACAGCGTTGCGGTGGCGCGGAGTCGTGAGGCCGAAAGCCTCGCGTATGTCGGCTGGAATCATCGTGTCTGCCTGCGTGGCACGAGGCAGCATGCCCTCTTCGACCGACAGCATAAGCAGGTGGGAGAAGTCGAGGCAGCGTGTTTCGAGCACTCCCATGACCTGTAGCCCCAGGGCAGGCTCGCCGTGGAAGGGGATGCTGGTAGAGAGTAACATGCTGTGCAGAAGCCGGCGCATGGTGCCTGGCAGCACGTCGAGCGCATCCTGGGGGAGCTGTGTCAGGCGGATGAATTGCTGCATGATGCGGTGGGTCTGGAATATTGCCTCCATATACAGCATGTCGTAGGCACTGGGGGCGGGGCGTCCTGTGAAGCAGGTGCCCACGCGCTGGATCATCTTGTCAAGCCATGTGAGCAGGGTGGGGGAGTCGGCTCCTTGCCATTGGCCGGCCCATTCCGCCTCATCGCCCAGCATGGGAGCATAGGCATGACGGCGCACTGCCTGCAGGAAGGGATAGCGGAACGTGCCCTTCTGCATGTCGTAGCCGTCAGTCTGCAGGCTGGCCAGAGCCATGAGCAGACTATATACCGGTGTGTCAGCCAGCGGAAATCCCATGGTCACGTTCACCTCTCCCACCGATGGGGGAAGCGCATGGAGCACGGGGTGCAAGAGCGATTCGTTGCACAAGACCACCGCGTTGCGGTTGGGCACCACGTCCTGTGGCTGGCTGAGCCACTGCTGTGCGAAGCGTGCCGCAGCGTTGTCGGTGGTGCAGGAGATGAACGTTACATCGTGCAGGTGTCGCATGTTGTCATACTCCTCCTTGCCCAGTGCACAGGGGAAGTGGAGCAGGTTCTCCCGCATGAAGATGCCTGCTTCATTGTCCTTGTTATCCACGTAGAAGGAGTCGTAGTCCCAATAGAAGAGGCCCTTCCCGCTGCGTTTGATTTCCATCATGAGGGCTTGCTCCACGTCATTGAGCACATTGAACCCTACAAAGGCAACAGCCTTGCGTTCCTTGAGATACCCGTCGAGCAGGTCGGGCCGGTGTTTCAGGTCGCTTGCCACACGGCGGTAGAGCGCACCGGGGTAGAGTGTTCCTCGTGCCTCCAGAGTGCGGCTGAGTGCCTGGTAGAGCGGGTACATGTGGCTCCAGATATGCAGGAAGCGCTCTTTGATGGCCGTGTTGCCTTCCACCGAGAAGTTGCTGAAGAAGCGCTTCAGAGCCTCCTCCTGCTCATCCGTCAGATAGTCGATGTTGTCCAGGCAATGCTGGTCATACACGTTGGCAAGCACCAGTTGGGCATCTGCCATGTGCTTGTCTATGTCATCGAAGTCCGATAGTATCACTTCGCCCCAGCCCCACAACTGGTCCAGGGACTGCGTATCCTCTTCGGGTATAATCTGTTGCATCAGCCTCAGCAGAGTGCAGATGCTCTCGATGGGGTCGGCTTGCGTGAGGGGCGTGAAGGTCTGGAACAAGTTGTCCATGCTGGTGTATTCGGGTTCCCACAGCGGTGACTTGCCCGTCCCCACCAGCTCCTGGGTGAGAAACAGGCTGGCCCGCTTGCCAGGGAACACGACTGTCACGTCGTGCAGGTTGCTGCCGAACCGGGCTGTGAGGTCGCGTGCCACTGCGCTCAGAAATGTATTCATGTGTGTCCTGTATCTTAGTGTGTTTATTCGGGGAGAACTCTGTCGGTCTGGCCGCTGTACACGTACCAGAGCCAGCCTTCGACCTTCGTGCCGGGATACATCTCGCCTACGAGTTTCATGTAGTCGCGTACCTGGTCTTCGTAATCCCTCTTCCTCTTGCCGAACTTATAGTCAACCACTGTGATGAGACCAGGCTCCAAAATCACGCGGTCGGGCCTTCTCACCTTGGCCTGCCCCGTTGCGGGGTCGCGCGTGATGATGCCGCATTCGCGCAGGAAGCGCTTGCCGGGGGCAAACCATTGGGCTACGGTGGGGTTGGCAAGGCCACGTTCGATGCAGCGGCGTGCTTTCTTCCATGCCTCGGACTGCTCTGCCAGTCCCTCCTCTTCCATGTGGTCGAGCACGGCAGGCGCATCGTGGGTGCACTTAATCTGGCTTAGCGCATAGTGCATGAGCTTGCCGGTCTCGATGTAGGAGTCGGTTTGCAGTTCCTCGGCAGTGTCATCGCCCAGACTGTGCATGAAGAGGCGTGCTTGTTCGCTCTGCATGAACTGCATCGTGGGAGGCCGTGTGCTCATGCAGATCTCCACGGCATTTGTTTCATCGCAAGGCATATTCATACGCTTGGCTCGCTTCTCGCGCTCGTCATCCTCCTTGCTCCGTGGCTTTTTCTCTTCGCCGGCACCGCAGAGCGAGCCTTGCTGGAAGCGCAGGATGTCATCTTCCTCCACCATTTCCAGAGCATTGAAGATGAGGTCGCCCACGCATGCCAGCTTGTCGTTGGCGGTGGTCATACCCCATATCATCAGGTTGCATCGGGCACGGGTAAATGCCACGTATATCATGTTGAGCGTATCCACGCGCCGCTGCAGCATCTCGTGCTGGTAGTCGGAGGAGAATACGCTGTTCTCCATTTGCGCAGAGAGTCGTATGGGGAGCGTGCCCATCTGGTCGAAGGGGGGCTGTGCGGCATTGCACCAGAGCAGGCTGTCGAGCAGGGGGTCAATGCCCAGGTTCCAGTCCATAAAGGGCAGGAAGACGGTGTGATACTCCAATCCCTTGGACTTGTGGATGGTGAGGATACGTATGCCACCGGTCTCGCAGCCGGGGATGGGACGGGTGGAGAGGTTGTCGTTCCACGCTTGCAGAAACTGATGAATGTCCTGAGGATTGTCGCGCAGATAGCTCTGCAGCTCGTCCATGAACGCCAGCACATAGGCATCCTGCCCCTTGATGCGCTCCAGTTGCAGCACATAGTAGAGCCGTTCGGTGAGCAGGAGCAGTGGCAGACGCGCCATCTGCTCGCGGTGGGAGGTCAGTTCGGGCGGCAACACATCCTCTGGCTGCTGGTGCATCACCTGGTGAAGGGGGATGTCGAGGCCCAGTATGTCCTGCTGGTAATGCAGCATCAAGTATCGAAGCACTACGGGGTCGGCTTTCTGCATGCCGTCTGCGGTCAGTTGCATAGCCGCTACCAGCATCTGTACAGAGACGGATGCCTGGAGCAGGAAAGCCTCGTCGCTGACCAACTGGATGTCGGGGGCCAGGCGATGGAAGAGCGTCAGGAGCTGTGAGGCAGTGCGGTTTCGCCGCACCAGAATGGCCATCTGCTGTTCGTGCACGCCTTTTGACTTCAGTTGGCGAATGGCATCGGCCATCTCCCTCACCATATTCTCCTCATAGCCTTCGGGGCGCTTCTTTCCCTGGCGCTTGTAGAGGCAAACGCTGGCGAAGCCTTGTTCGCCATCGGCATGAGCGCAGTTCTGCTCCACATCCTCGTAGATGTCTGCCAGTTTGAAGTCCGCCTCCTCGTCCTGTCCGTCGAGCATCGAAGCGGCTCGGGGGAAGAATGCGTTGTTGAAGTCAATCACCTGCGGCAGGCTTCGCCAGTTGTCGCGCAGTGTGGTCTGCTGTGGTGCCAGATGCTTCAGATCATGCTGTGCTCCGTGCAGAATCTCCCAGTCACCTCCGCGCCAGCGGTATATGCTCTGCTTGACATCGCCGACGGTAAAAAGATTGTTCTCGTCGGCGGATATTGCCTTGAATATCATATCCTGCGCTTCGTTTATATCCTGATACTCGTCGACGAGTATCTCGACATAATGCGATGAAAGCTCGCGCGCAAGGTCGGTTTTTATATATCCGCCTCTGCTGTCGGAAACCGCAAGCAAATTGAGCGCGCGGTGCAGGATATCAGAGAAATCGGCGGAGTTCATTTTATCTTTTTCGGCGGAATACTCCCTGCCGAACTGCTTGACGAGTTCGATAAGCTTCGTCACGGGACCGCGCATCAGGCGCACATCTTCAGAATGTTCTCCGGACGAGACGCACATAATATTAGGTACTTTTTTCAACAGCTCCTTGAGCTTTTTGCGGGCGGTCATGATCGTGTTTTTTGTCTCGCTCTCATAGCCCTTCGGCACACGCCCGAGGCCCATATATTTGACTGTGTTAAATGCTTCGAGAGCCTCGTCCCAGTCTCTGTTGACTTTTTCGCGAAGCTCGGCATACATATTTATATCGCTCTGCACCGCCGCGCTGTAGGCGTCCGCGACAATAGAATCGGACTCCATGGCGGCCATCATATCATTGCTTGATGATACGCAGTAGTCGAGCATATCGCAGACATATTTTTTTATTATACCGCCCCAGCAGCTCTTGTTGATATCGGGCTGGGAATACTCCTCGATAAGCGAGTCGAGCCACAAATCAGGGAACGGATAAGCTGTCGAGATATCATACATTTTGATTATCAGCTTCGCGAAATCCTCGTCGCTGCTGCCGGAGGACATCATGTCGCTGAGTCCCGAAAAGCTGCCGTCCGAATCCTCTTCGTATGCCCGCTCGAGCATTGCCTCGCAGACATCGTTTTTCATTATGA
>ERZ780141.952-NODE-952-length-18772-cov-3.287974_pt1 | contig 18772 bp, 17 predicted proteins | sample MGYA00433080_ERZ780141 | MGnify/ENA primary metagenome ERZ780141 (study PRJEB29588, sample SAMEA2154047) | human gut metagenome | biome: human gut; feature: human-associated habitat; material: faeces | place: Denmark | collected 2008/2010 ... | reverse complement strand
AGCCGTTATTTTAACCGCTATTCGCGATATGATACCGTAGGCGCGTATAATTCAAAATCGTCGCCGTATTTCAAGTGGTATAAATTTGACCGCTACCCCGACGAATATAAGAGCTGGTGGGGCTTTAAAACGCTCCCGGAGGTTACCGAGGAGTGCCCCGACTACGACGAATTTATCTGCGGCAAAAACGGAGTTATACGGAAATGGCTGCGGCTCGGCGCGTCCGGCTGGCGGCTTGACGTTGCCGACGAGCTGCCCGACTGCTTTATAGACGATTTGCGCGTGGCGGTAAAGACGGAAAAACCCGACGGCATATTGCTCGGCGAGGTTTGGGAGGACGCCACCACAAAGTTTTCATACGGCACACGGCGCAGATACCTTTTGGGGGTTCAGCTCGACAGCGTTATGAATTATCCGTTTGCGGAAGCCGTTACGGACTTTGCGAGAAACGGCGTTGCAGAGAGCTTTGAATCGTCGGTTATGACGATTATTGAAAACTATCCTAAGGAAGCGCTCGACGTTTTGATGAACCACATAGGTACTCATGACACGGAGAGAGCGATAACAAAGATAGCCGGCGAAAAGAGCGATTATCGCGACAGGCAGTGGCAGTCGGAGCATTCCCTGTCAGAGGAGGAATATAAGCGCGGAGTAAAGCTTCTGAAGCTCTGCGCGGCGATTCAGTATACCCTCCCCGGAGTGCCGTGCGTCTACTACGGCGACGAAGCCGGCATGCAGGGTTACAAGGACCCGTTTAACCGTGCTTTCTTCCCGTGGGGCAGAGAAAACCGCGAGCTTCAAAATTACTATATAAGGCTTGGCAAGGTGAGAAGAAGCACCGACTGCTTAAAGGAAGGCGAGTTTATACCTGTTTCCTCGGTGCTCTCCTGCGTCTGCTTCGAGCGTCGCGGTAAAAATGACTCGTGTCTGCTGATAGCCAACAGAAATGAGCAGGATATAACATATTATCTTCCGCCGCGCTGGCAAAACACAAGCGAAGTGCTTTTGGGCGAGAGTGTCGGCAGCTCGGTTCTTGTGCCGGGGCTATCGGCGGTCATACTGAAAAAAGAAACTACTTGATAAAAGCGCATATTGCGGCGCCGGCGCCTGCCGCTGCCGCGATATTTGTTATTTTAAGGATTATTTTGAGCGCTTTTTGCTTTTTGCTTACGGGCACTCCAGGCGGGTCCTTGAGGGACGCCTCGGCTTTTTCACGCAGGGTCTTTTCGGGTAATGTGCTGAATTTCGGGTCAACGAAAAAAAGTGCCTGAGTAAAATATTCGCAGCCCGTATCTTTTATTTCAAGCACCTGTCTGTTTACGCCTTTTATCATAATTTTTCCTCCGGTAATTTATGTATTTATTATTGTTTTAAAGAGCGATTTTTATGCGGAAAAGGCGGAGAAAAAATCGGGGAGATTTTTGTCAATATGGGATTTTACACAAATTTAAAAAGCACGAAATTATACAGAGAGTATTATTTTTTGATGTCTAAAACTGTTCAAAACTATGTTCAAAATGTTAAAAAGTCACCTAAAAACAGGTAAAAACATACCGATTTTCGAGTTTTGAACATCAATGTGCAAAAGTTCAAGGGTTTCCGCGTAAATACGCTGTGTTATAAAATCTTTACAAATTATACAGTTAGGAAACTCTCTTAGACAGTTTTTAAGAAATGTTTTTGTGCAATTTTACGCTGTTCAAATTAGATATAATTTAATGTGGTATTTTGTGAAAAACGGGAGAACGGAAAATGGTTAACGATGAAAATGTAATCCGACTTAAAAAGCCCGATATGTTTTCTCTCGGAAGAACACTTGACTGCGGTCAGGCTTTTCGATGGGAAAGTGACGAGAGCGGAATTTTTTCGGGAGTTGCTTACGGCAAGGTTATGCGAGTAAAGGAGGAGGGCGACAGCCTGCTTTTTTACGGTATGAAAAAAGATGACGTGCAGGGTGTCTTTTACAGATACCTTGACCTCGGCCGCGATTACCGTGAAATTACCGATCGCTACAATGGCGACAAATATCTGTCGGAGGCCGTAAGAGCTTGCCCCGGTATCAGAATTTTGCGTCAGGAGCCGTGGGAGGCACTCTGCTCGTTTATAATTTCGCAAAACAACAATATTCCGCGTATAAAGGGAATAATAAAAAGGCTCTGTGAGAGCTTCGGCGAAGAGCTTGAGAGCGGAATGTTTACCTTCCCCTCCCCCGAAGTGCTGTCCGGCAAGGCACCCGAGGACTTGGCTTCGCTTCGCGCCGGTTTCAGGGCAAAATACATAATTGACGCCGCAAATAAGGTTTCGTCGGGTGAAATCGACTTTGACAAGATTGCCGATTCGCCCATAGAATTCGGCAGGCAGGAGCTGCAAAAAATAAAGGGCGTGGGCAAAAAGGTTGCCGAATGTACGCTTCTGTACGGATTCGGAAAATACGAGGCGTTCCCCGAGGACGTGTGGGTAAAGCGAATAATGGCGGAGATGTACCCGGACGGTCTTCCAGCCTGTACAAAGGGCAGCGAGGGCATAGCTCAACAGTATTTGTTTCATTGGAGGCGCACGGTGTACCGCGAAAACCTATAACGGCGGAGGAGTTTTTTATGATAACAGACAAGCCCGATATTTTTGACAGAATAATGTCGCTCAAAATATTTAAATGGGCAAACCCGTTTTACACAAAATACAAGGAAGTGCTGATGTATCTGCTGTTCGGCGGACTTACAACGCTTGTAAGCGTAGGCGTATTTGCACTGTTTGAGAGTCACTTCGGGCTAAACGAGCATATTTCAAACGTCATATCTTGGCTGACTGCGGTACTTTTTGCGTTTGTGACAAACCGCATATGGGTTTTCCCGACAAAGACTAAAGGTTTTGCGGCTTTTATTTTTCAGATGGCAAAGTTTTACGGCGGCAGGCTGTTTACCTTGGGCGTTGAGGAACTTATGCTCTTTGTATTTGTAACAAAGCTTCAAATCAATGCCGTTTTAATTAAGCTCATAGCGCAGGTCGTAGTCGTGATACTGAATTTTGTTATAAGTAAGCTGTTTGTTTTCAAAAAAAATAAAAATTCTTGATAAGATTTTTTGCTTAAATAAAAAAATAACCTCCGCATTTCATATGCAGAGGTTATTTTTTAGTTATAGGGAATTTAGTTTAATTCGGGATAAAATGCCTTGTGAACTGCCGCAACGGCTCTGTCGGCGTCCTGTGCGTCTATAAGAACGGAGATTTTGATTTCGCTTGTTGAAATCATATCAATATTTATGTCGTGCTCATAGAGTGCCTCGAACATCTTTGAAGCGGTTCCGGGGTGAGACTCCATACCGGCACCGACAACGGAGATCTTTGCAACGTTTGTGGCACAAGTGATGTTTTTATCGTCGATATCAAAGGTCTCGTGAACGGCTGCTATTGCGTCAACCGCGTTATCCTTGGCAACGGTAAAGGTGATGTCCTTTGTGCCGTCGCGACCTACGGACTGAAGAATTATATCGACGTTTATGCCTTTCTGCGCAAGCTTTGAGAAAAGCTTGAATGCAATACCGGGGGTATTGTCTATATTTGTAACCGAAATTCTTGCGACGTCGGTATCCTTTGTGACGCCTCTTACGAGCATTTTTTCCATTTTAGCGACCTCCTTGACTATTGTGCCGGGTACACGTTTAAGGCTTGAGAGTACCTCTATTTCAACATTGTATTTTTTTGCCATTTCCACGGAACGGTTATTGAGAACCTGCGCGCCGAGCGTTGCAAGCTCAAGCATTTCGTCGTAAGTAATTTCCTTGAGCTTTCTCGCCTCGGGTATCTTTCTCGGGTCGGCGGTGAATACGCCCTCAACATCGGTGAATATCTGGCAACGATCCGCGTGCATGGCGGCTGCTATGGCAACGGCACTCGTATCCGAGCCGCCTCTGCCGAGCGTTGTGAGGTCGTCGTATTTGTTTATACCCTGGAAGCCTGCGACAACAACTATGTTGTGGCGGTCAACCTCGGCACGTAAGCGATCGGTTTTAATTGATTTGATTCTTGCCGAGCCGTAAGCCGAGCTTGTTCTGAAGCCTGCCTGCCAGCCGAGAAGCGAAACCGAGGGGCAGCCGAGCTTTTCAATAGCCATTGAAAGAAGCGCGATTGAAATCTGCTCGCCGGAAGTTAGGAGCATATCCATCTCTCTTTTAGAGGGATGCTCGTTTATTTCGTGAGCCTTGTCGATAAGATCGTCGGTGGTGTCGCCCTGAGCGGAAACCACAACTACTACGTCGTTGCCCTCACGGTACGTATCGGTGACTATTTTCGCCACGTTCATAACTCTTTCGGCGTTGGCTACCGATGAGCCGCCGAACTTCTGAACTATGAGTCCCATATTTTTCCTCCGTTAAAAAAATCAATAATCTGTAACTCTTATTGTTGAGAGGACGTCTATGCCCTCTGTCTTAGCGAGCTTGTCGGTGAGTACCTTTTCGATGCCCTTATCGGTAACGAATGCGATTTCGTCCTCGGGAGCGCCGTTTCGAGTAAGATATTTTACTTTGCCGAAGTTTTCGCCTATCTTTTTAAGAACATCGTCCTTGTTTCCGGTGACCTTTGCGCGTATGTAAAGAGCCGTTTCGAGGGTTCTGTAATCAATTACGTAATTTTCCTCGGGAGCGCCCCAGCCGAACAGCTTTTTGCGTTTTTCATGCTTTGCACAGTCTATTACGTCGGCAACAACGGCGCTGGCTGTGGGCAATTTACCTGCGCCTCTGCCGTAAAATACAACGTCGCCTATCGCGTCGCCGCGAACGAGAATGGCGTTGAATACATCGCTTACCGAGGCGAGCTGGCTGTGATTTTTAACTATGCAAGGGCAAACCATGGCGGAAATTTTGCCGCCGTTTTCGCGTCTTGCCTTGCCGAGAAGCTTGATAACGCCGCCGAAATCGTTGACATAGGCGACATCCTCCAATGTTATTTTTGAGATGCCCTCGGTGTGAACACTGTCGGGGTAAACGTGCTTGCCGAAGCAGAGAGATGCGAGAATGCAAATTTTGCGGCATGCGTCTATGCCCTCAACGTCGGCCGTCGGGTCCTTTTCCGCATAGCCGTTATCCTGAGCGAGCTTCAGAGCTTCTTCAAAGCTCATGTTCTGCTCTATCATCATAGTGAGTATAAAGTTTGTAGTGCCGTTTAAGATGCCGGCTATTTCGTCTATCTCGTTTGCCGCGAGGCACTGTGAAATGGGGCGAATAATCGGAATACCGCCGCCTACCGACGCCTCAAACAGGAAGTTTACGTTGTTTTCGTCGGCGAGGGTCAAAAGCTCGTAGCCCTTTTGCGCGACAAGCTCCTTGTTTGACGTTACAACGCTCTTGCCCGCCTTTAAAAGCGAAGAGACAAATTCAAATGCCGGATGAAGTCCGCCCATAGTCTCGACAACTATTTTGACGGAGTCGTCGTTTAAAATAATATTGAAGTCCTTAATAAATTTATCTTCGTTCGGGTCTCCGGGAAAATCACGGAGGTCGAGGATATATTTGAGCTCAAGGTCTTTCTGGGTGCTTTTGCTTACGATACTGTCGTGGTTTTTGTGAAGCACTTCCACAACGCCCGAACCGACGGTTCCGTAGCCCATAACGGCTATATACATTTTTTCTCACATCCTAAATAATATGAATATACATTTAGCATAATACCATAAATTCCCGACGTTATAAAGGAAAAAGCTCAAAAATTTTTGCGTTTGTTTAAATTTCTATAAAAGTTTGAGATTATTGATTGTAAGTTTTTGAAAAATAGTATAATATGTATATATGTTATCGGCCGGCAAATCGTCGGCTTTTATGTTAAAGGATGTGAAGCTGTGGATAATATTGCAAAACGTCGTAATTTTATAATCAACGTAGTTTATATAATAATAATCGCAGGGCTTTTTTATTTGTTTATGAAGTATGCCTTCGGGGTTCTGTCCCCGTTCATAATAGCCATGTTTATAGCCATGCTGCTTCAAAGGCCCGTAAATTTCGTGATTGAAAAGACGAAAATACCTCGCGGTATAGTTTCGACCGTGGCGGTTTTGCTCGTCGTGTTTGTTTTCGGAACGATAATAGGACTTATATTTTCCAAAATATTTTCCGAGCTGAAGTCCTTTTTTAATTATATTATGCTGCAGCTTGACAATGCGCCGCTGTTTGCGTCGCAGCTCAAGGATTGGGTCAACACTCACTTTACGTTGCTGCCGGACTCTATAAGGCAGAATATCATCTCGACCGTGGCGAATCTTATAGATAAAATACAGGGTGTGGATACGGGCAGCTCTTCTTCGGCGGCAGCCGTAGCGTCAAGCGAGACGGCGGCAAAGGGCTTCGATTTTTCGTCATTCTCATCACCGATGAGCGCTCTTTGGGGAACGGCTAAGCAAATACCGTCTATACTCGTCGGCACCATAGTCGGCATAGTTTGCTGCTGCTTTATGACTTCCGATTATCACACACTTCGCTCGCTTATTATGACTCAGGCGGGCAAGCGCGCGGACGCCTTTATAAGAACAAAGCAAATAATATTTTCAACGCTCGGAAAGATGATAAGGGCATACGGCCTTATCATGTGCATAACCTTCCTTGAAATGGTGCTCGGCCTTTCGATATTAAAGCTGTTCGGAATATATGAAAACGGCTATATTTTTGCGATTGCGCTGATAACCGCCGTGATAGATATTGTTCCCGTTCTCGGAACCGGCACGGTGCTGATACCGTGGGCAATTTGGATGTTCTTCTCCGGCGATGTTGCCATGGGCATAGGGCTTCTTGTGATTTACGGCGTTATAACCGTTGTACGCCAGATAGTTGAGCCGAAGCTTGTGGCGTCGCAGCTCGGGCTTCCCGCATTTGTCACTCTTATGGCGATGTATATAGGTTCGCAGCTGTTCGGATTTGTCGGACTGTTCCTGCTTCCGATGACGGTTATGCTCCTTAAGGTGCTCAATGACGACGGCGTAATTCACATATTCAAGGTTCCGCCCGAGGAGGCGGCGGAATTTAAGGCTGCCAAGGACAAGGATGAGAAAACGGATGCCGAGAGGAAGGCTAAAAAGCGCGAAGGCATCAAGAAAATCAAAACAGGAAAGAAGAAGTAACCGAGAACCCGATATGAAGATGATTGATTTGCACTGTCATATCCTATATGACATCGACGACGGCGCAAAAACAAAAGAGGATTCCGCCGCGCTGCTTCACACGGCGGTACAAAACGGAATAAAAGCGATAATAGCAACGCCGCATTTTAATGATTATTCGGCGGTGGACGAGTTTGTCGCAAAACGAGACGAAAGAGTAAATTTTCTGCGTGAATTTATAGGCGAAAAAGGGCTTGATATAGGCCTCGGAGCCGGCGCGGAGGTCTTTTTGAAAAACGATGTTTTTTCGGACTGCGATTTGTCGCCGCTCTGCATAAACGGCAGCCGCTATTTGCTGTGCGAATATACGCTGCGTCCATTTGACCCGAAATACGCCGTCATATACGCCGAGCGTGTTTTATCCATGGGACTTGTACCGATAATAGCGCATCCGGAAAGGTACATATGTTTCCACACGGAGAAGTGGGTTGCAAAGGAGCTTTGCGATATGGGTGCTCTTTTACAGGTCAACGCCTCGAGCCTTGCGGGCAGAGGCGGCGATGAAATAAAGGATTATGCGACGGAGCTCGTGCTTTCAAGGCTTGCCGATTTTGTTGCCACGGATGCGCATTCGGCGGTATCAAGACCCAATGATATTATAAAATGCGCGGAGCGTTTTGATGAGAGAATAACTTCGGAGGACATAAAGAGATTGGTTTACAAAAACCCGTTGAAGGTTCTGAAGGATGAAATATTGTAGTCGAAGCACAAATGTGTATTTTAATGAGGGCGATTATGGAAAAAATAAAACGGCGCGGTGAAAATTACACCATACCGCAGATAGATTTAAGCGTTGAACCGAAAAACACAAAAGAGGAATTTAAATATCTTTACGAAAATGTCACCGTTGAGAAAAAGGGCGGTTATCTCGGGCACCCCGATTCCGTGCTTTTAAAGGACGGGAGTATACTCGTCTTTTTCCCGGAGGGTCACGGCAAGGGAAAAACTCTTTCAAAAATCAGCCGCGACGGCGGCAGAAGCTATACCGAGGAAATCAAAAATCCGCCGAAAAGCTGGGAAAATTCGCGCGAGACTCCGACGGTTTATCGTCTTGAGTTCTCCGAGAGCGACACACCCGACAAGCTGATAATGATAAGCGGAAACCCCATATGGGGGCGCGAAAAGTCGCGCGGCGGCTTCGACTGTTCACTCTCCTCGGACGAGGGCAAAACGTGGAGCGAATATGAGAGCTTCTTTACGGAAAAGGACGAGGTTACGCACTATCCGATAGTGGCACTCAGCTCGCTGACAAGACTCCGCGAAAACGGAAAATTCGTCGATAAATGGATGGGACTTTTCCATGAGCGCGATTTTGTAAATTATAAAACCGTACTGTCTTTTTCAAAGGACGGAAAAATGATGTGGACAAAGCCCGAACCGTATTTTTCCGCGTATAGGGACATTGAGAAAAAGTCGCAGATGTGCGAGGTCGAATGTGTCCGCAGCGATATGGGCAGGGGCGACGAGCTTATGCTTATAACGCGCAGCAATTCAAAAAGAATAAATTCGCTTTTGAGCTTTTCCCGTGACGAGGGCAAAACGTGGTCAAGCCCCGTGGCGGCTCCCGCGTCATTAAACGGCGAAAGACACAAGGCGGAGTACCTGCCGGACGGCAGACTGTTTATAACCTTCCGCTCGATAGAGCGTGATTTGCGTAAAAATCTGAAACACAGCGAAAATAAGCTCCGCGGATGGTATTCCGAGGGCTGGGTTGCGCTCGTGGCGGATTACAACGACCTGAAAAACGGCGGCGAGGGAGATTACCGCATCAAGGTCGCGCATACATATCTTGACTCGCAGTCTGAGCCTTGCGTTGCGGCAAATGCTGACACGGGCTACTGCGGAAACGTCATTTTGCCCGACGGTACTGCGGTTATCTGTTCTTACGGTATCTTTTCCGTTGAGGAAAAAAAGGACGGTGTTTACTCTACCGATAAGGGCAGAAAAAAGCGCAGAACGTATATTATTTCAAAAAGAATAAACGTGAAGGATGTCGAAAAATTACTCGGCAGATAAAAACAGCCGAATGTTAAATCGGAGCTTGCAGATCACGAATTTTGATTTCCGACGGAATTGAAAATATGTATAAAAAACCGGAAAGCGAGAGCTTATGAACGCTCAGCTTTCCGGCTTCTTTTATGCTTTTGAGTTTTTGATTACATACTTTCGGGAACCGTGATTTTAAATTCCGTAAGTATTATGCCCATAACATCCTTGACCCTGCAGCACAGATAAAGTCTTGCCGCACGGAGCTTCTCGTCGTCAACGCCCACTCTGCAGGCGTTGTAGAACTTGTGGAAGAGCGTGGCAAGCGTTACGGCATACCGTGTTATTCTTGCCGGGTCATAGTCCTTGGCGGCGGTGATTATCTCGTCCGTCAGAGCCGAGAGGTGGCGTATAAGCTCGCGCTCCTCGGGCGCATTTAAGAGCATAAGCTCCTCTTCGGTGCAGTCGCGCGGTTCAATGCCCTCCTCTTTCATCTTGCGGAGTATGCTGCATATTCTCGCGTTTGCGTACTGGCAGTAGTAAACGGGGTTTTGCGAATCCTCTTTTACGGCAAGTCCCAAATCGAAGTCTATTGTTGAGCCGGGCTCGCGCATATTGAAGAAAAATCTTGCGGCGTCAATCGGTACTTCGTCAAGCAAATCGACAAGCGTTACGGCGTTTCCCGTACGCTTTGACATTCTTACGGGTTCGCCGTCCTTCATAAGGTTTACAAGCTGCATTAAAACAACGTCGAGCCTTGACGAATCAATGCCTATGGCTTCAAGCGCGCCCTTGAGTCTTGCCACGTGGCCGTGGTGGTCGGCACCCCAGACGTCTATCGCTTTGTCAAAGCCGCGGTCAACAAGCTTGTTGCGGTGATAGGCTATGTCGGCGGCAAAGTATGTGGGATTGCCGTTTTGACGAATGAGCACATCGTCCTTTAATTCAAGGCGGTCTATCTGCTCCTTCGTTTTGCCCGCCTTTTTAAGCAGCTTTGTCTGCATTTCGATGTTTTTATACCAGAGAGCGCCGTCTTTTTCATATGTCATACCGTTGTCGGTGAGGATTTTTATCACGTCGTCGACAGCACCTTTATGAAGCACGCTCTCGTGGAACCATGTGTCGTATTTAATGCGGTATTTGGCGAGATTGTCTTTCATATTCTGTATGTTTTTAGGCAAAGCGAAGTCTACGAGTGCTTTTCTCCTCTGCTCCTCGCTCTTTTCCATATAGCTGTCGCCGTACTGCTTTGCGAATTCCTCGGCACGCTCCTTTATGTCCGCACCGTGATAGCTGTCCTCCGGAAGAGAGGGCGCGTTATCGCCCAAAAACAGCTGCTGATAACGAATGTCCAAGGAGAGTGCAAATTTATCTATCTGATTGCCTGCATCGTTGATATAGAATTCACGCGAGACGTCGTATCCTGCCATTGACAGTACCGAGGAGAGACAGTCGCCGAGAGCACCGCCGCGCGCGTTGCCCATATGCATGGGACCCGTGGGATTTGCCGAGACGAATTCGACGTTCACTTTTTTATTCTTGCCGAAGTCGCTGCTGCCGTATTTTTCGCCGCACTCCTTGATGTCGAGCAGTATATCGGCGTAATATCTGTCGCCGAGCGTGAAGTTTATAAATCCGGGACCCGCAACGCTGCAGGACTCGAAATATGAGTCGCCGAGGTCTATGTATTTCGAAACGGCGTCGGCGATTTTTTTCGGAGCGGTGCGAAAAGCTCTCGCGCAGGCAAACGCCGCGTTTACAGAGTAGTCGCCGTTGGCTCTGTCGGCCGGGACCTCTACCTTGAAGCCCGGTATAGGCTCGGCGGGTAAAACTCCGTCGGCAATCGCTTTTCCGAGAGCCTCGGTTACGAGAGAGTGAAGCCGGTTTTCGGTATCTTTAACTATTTTAGACATCTTCTATTTTCCCTTCAGAAACAGTTATTTTCATTGAGTTGAGAGCCCTTGAATCGGGGGCAAATTCTATTGTGTACTCGGTTTCGAGCGTGCCGCCGTTTTCCGACATATCCGTGAAAACACGGTTCGTAAAAAGTCCGAGCGAAAATTCGCCGTAGGGCGTTGAATATACGCTTGTGCGGCGCTCGCCGTTTTTAAGCTTCAGCTCCGTGCTGTATCCGCCCTCTCGCGCTACGCTGACGCTGTCGCCGCCCTCAACGGTAACAAGGGTCTTGCAGCCCTTCAGCTCTCCGTCGTATTCGGTGTAGGCGAGAGTGTATCGTCCGTCACCGTATTCGAGTGTGCCGTTTACGCTGACGGTGTATTTTTCGTCGCGGCCGCCGAGCGTCTGGGTGTTTTCCACCTCTATCAGAACATCTTTTTTCATATTATCACTTATCTTCTTTTATCTCCGCGGCAAGCTTAAAGAGCTTATCCAAAAGCTTCGGGTAGGGGACGCCGCTTTGCTCCATAAGCTTCGGATACATACTGATTGAGGTAAAGCCGGGAATTGTATTTATCTCGTTGAACATCACCCTGCCGTCGGATTTTCTCACAAAGAAATCGACTCTTGACAGCCCCGTACAGCCGAGAGTTTTAAATGCCCTTACGGCTTCCTTGCGAACCTCGTTTTGCTTATCCTCGGGAAGCTCTGCGGGAATGAGCAAGCGGCTGTCGCTCACATATTTCGCGGTGTAGTCGTAGAATTCGTTGCAGGAGATTATCTGGCCTATGCAGGACGCCATCGGCTTGTAATTTCCTATTACGGCACACTCAACCTCAAAGCCGTCCACAAATTCTTCGAGAACCGCTTTTCTGTCACACGAGAACGCCTTTTCGAGAGCCTCTCGCAGCTCGCTTTCGTCGTGAGCCTTTGTGATGCCTACTGAGGAGCCTGCGTTGGCCGGCTTTACGAATATCGGATAGCCGAGTGTTGCTTCGGCTTTTTTTATGAATTCGGTGCGGTTTTCGCGGTATTCGTTTACGTCGGTCGCGAGCCATTTAGCCTGAGCTATTCCGGCTTGGTCGGCAAGCGTGTTTGTGACCGCCTTATCCATGCACACAGACGACGCAAGAACGCCGCAGCCGACATACGGTATCCCTGACAGCTCCAAAAGCCCTTGTATTGTGCCGTCCTCGCCGTTTTTGCCGTGCATTACGGGAAAGCAGACGTCAATATGTATCTTTTCGGGACCGGACTCCCTGAAAACCGTGATGCCGTGGTCTTTTCTGTCGGGCGAGAGCAAAGCCTTTGTGCATTTGCCGCTTTTTATCCATTTATCCTCCGGCAAAAGAGAAACGTCGCCCTCAAAGAGAAACCATTCGCCCTCCTTGGTTATACCGAGTGGGCAAACCTCGTATTTATCGCGCGGAATGTTGCTTACAACGTATGAAGCCGACACGCACGAAACGTCGTGCTCGCTTGATACTCCGCCGAAAAGAACGAGAACCTTCTTCATAATTTATCACCCCGTGAAAATTTCAGAAAATAAATTGAGCTGAGATATAATTATACATATACTAATAAATGATAACATATTACGGCGGCATAATCAATCTTTGTTTAAATTTAATTTCAAAGGCCGCAAAAAGTCCTTGACAAAGCGCAAAAGAAGTCATATAATACCGTTACAACAAAGTAGAGCAGTTCGTTCTCACCCGTGATTTTAAGATGAAACGGGTCAATACATCGGGGTTATCCCTTATTAAGTGTGTTGAGTGCGAGCGGTTATCTGTTCGCACTTTTGTTATTTTATTTTAAGAACGGAGTGATTACCTATCGGTACCAAAGAAATGCAGATCAATGAAGACATCCGTGACAGGGAAGTACGCGTAGTAACCGACAGCGGAGAGCAGCTCGGCATAATGTCGGCTAAGGAGGCTCTTAAAAAGGCAGAGGAGAGAAACCTCGACCTTGTTAAAATATCCCCCAACGCAAAGCCTCCCGTTTGTAAAATCATGGATTACGGCAAATACCGTTTTGAGCAGTCAAAGCGCGAAAAGGAAAACAGAAAAAACCAGCGCGTTATTGAAATCAAGGAGATTCGTCTTTCGCTCAACATTGATACTCACGACTTTGAGACGAAGGTCAATCACGCTCACAAATTCTTAAAGGCCGGAAATAAGGTCAAGGTTTCCATCCGTTTCAGAGGCCGTGAAATGGCTCATCCGCAGATAGGTGAGGTTTCTATGAAACGCTTTGCCGAAGCTTGCGAAGAGTTTGCAACAGTCGAAAAACCGGCGAAGCTCGAGGGGCGTCAGATGCTGATGTTCCTTGCGCCCAAGGCGTGACCGTAAAAAATATCAGGAGGAATTTTGCAATGCCTAAGATCAAAACACACAGCGGAGCTAAAAAACGCTTCAAATTATCAAAGAACGGCAAGCCGATAAGAGCACATGCCAACAAGTCTCATATCCTTACCAAAAAGAACACAAAGAGAAAGAGAAATCTTCGCAAGACATCCGTTGCCGATACAACTAATGTTAAGCAGATTAAACGTCTCATTCCTTATAAATAATCGGAGCGGTTTATATACCGCCATACTTAAACATTCGGAGGTAACTAACTAATGGCACGTGTTAAAGGTGCGATGATGACTCGCAAAAGAAGAAATAAAACATTAAAGCTTGCTAAGGGCTACTACGGCTCAAAGAGCAGACTTTTCAAGACCGCAAAGGAAGCGGTTATGAAGTCCGGCCAGTATGCTTATATAGGCAGAAAGCAGAAGAAGAGAGATTTCAGACAGCTTTGGATAACAAGAATCTCGGCGGCCTGCAAGATGAACGGTATGAATTATTCAACCTTCATAAACGGCCTTAAAAAAGCCGGTATCGACTTAAACCGCAAGATGCTTTCAGAGATTGCGATTTCGGATCCTGCGGCGTTTACCACGCTTACCGAAAAAGCTAAAGAAGCGCTTAAATAAGTTATTGCCACGCCTGAGAGTTTCCCTCAGGCGTGTTTTTCCTTTTAATTACGGCACTTCGGTTTTGCTTTAAATCACGTGCATTCGTGACTTTTTTGCACAAGGTTTCAAAGGCGCGCGATCTAAGGAAAAACCGATGCTCGCATCACAGGAGAATTTTATGCGGATAACGAGCAGAAATAACGAAAAAATCAAAGCCTTCGTAAAGCTGCGCGACAGTGCGAGAGCGCGAAATACAGAGGGGCTTTTTGTCCTTGAGGGAGCAAGGCTTTGTTTTGACGCTCTTGAGAGCGGATACAATGTGCAGGAGCTTTTTTATACCGAGACGGCACTTTCGCGTTACGCTGAAAGGGTGACTGCGCTTATAGAAAACAGCGTTGCGGCTTTTGAAGCTGCGGACGAGGTGGCGCAAAAGCTTGCGGATACCGTGAATTCACAGGGCGTGTTTTGTACGGTAAAAATGAAAGAAACGGCGGAGATATGCCCGTCTTCACCGAAAAAATACGTTGCGCTTGACGGTATTCAAAATCCCGACAATCTCGGCGCGATATCACGTACCGCAGAGGCACTCGGAGTTGATGCGCTGATAGTCGGCGGTGGCTGCGATATATATAATCCCAAAGCCCTCAGAGCGTCAATGGGCGCACTTTTGAGACTTCCCGTCATAAGCGTGCCGTCTGTTTTACCGGTGCTGCAAAAGGCGAGGGAAAACGGCTTACCCGTGTTGTCAACGGTGCCGGATTCCGCGGCAGAGGACATAACGACTGTCGATTTTTCGCACGGAGCGGTAACCGTTATAGGGAACGAGGGAAACGGCGTGTCAAAGGAAGTAAAGGCTTTTTCCGACAGGTTCATAACAATACCGATGGGCGGCAAGGCGGAGTCGCTTAATGCTTCCGCTGCCGCTACGATAACAATGTGGGAAATGATGAAATGATTTCGCGTAATGCCTGTTACTGGATTTGGATTACACTTTCGATAGGCTATAATAATCCAAAGGTAAAGAGAATATCCGAAATGTATTCCGATGTGTCTGCCTTTTATTACGGCGGTATTTCGGAGTGGCGTCTTTGCGGAATTTTTTCACAAAAAGACCTTGAACGATTTTCTTCAACCGGTCTTGATGACGCTAAGAAAATCGTAGACAGATGTATTGAATGCAATTATTCAATATTATGCATTGACGATGAATTGTTTCCGAAATGTCTTTACAATATTGAATGTCCTCCTGCTCTCATATATATAAACGGTGTTATGCCTGATATTGACAATACTTTTTCAATCGGTATTGTCGGTACTCGCAGAGCAACTAAGTATGGAATAGAAAATTCCTACCGTTTTGCATATGCGCTTTCAAAATACGGAACAATTATAGTCAGCGGAGGCGCATTGGGTGTTGACGGGGCGTCACACAGAGGCGCACTTGCTACGGACGGAATTACAATTTGTGTCAGAGGTTGCGGACTTAATTGTTCATATCTCAGGGAAAATTCGGATATTAGAAGTACAATTCCCAAAAGAGGTGCTGTCATTACAGAGTATCCGCCTGATGAAACACCGAGGAATTACTATTTCCCTGCCCGAAACAGAATTATAGCCGCTTTATCGGACGGATTGCTTGTTATGGAAGCGGGAAAGAAGAGCGGTTCGCTTATTACCGCAAATCTTGCCGCAGAACAAGGCAAAACAATTTTTGCTCTGCTCGGAAATAACAGCCCTCAGAATGAAGGTTCAAACGCTCTCATTAAAGAAGGTCTTGCAATACCCGTTACCGATTTTATGGACATACTCTGCGAGTTTGACAGCCTGTATGCAACCACTGATGATGAATTTGATATTGACAATATTTCTCTTGCTGATACGGGCAATTTTCCTGTTAAAGGTATAAGAAAACAAGCTCCTGCAAGAATTTATGTTAATAAACAAAATGATCAACAGCCGGCTAAAACCGCAGTGCCGTATGTATCAGAAAAATCAGAAACGGTTGTGCAAAAACCTGTTCATAAAGAAAACTTAAATTTGCCAAAAACAGCTCAGGATGTATATGAATACATCGGTAATGAGCCTGTTCATATAGATAAAATCTCAGCTGATTTGAAAATCCCTGTGTTTAAGGTGCTTACCGCACTTACGATGCTTGAAATGAAAGATCTTGTTTCGGCATTACAGGGAAGAAATTATATTTTAAAATGATATTTACCGAATATTCTTATTCGTTATCCGATATTCCGTTGCCCTTTTACACATAACAGGGCAGAAAGGCAGTGAAAACATATGTCAGATTTAGTAATTGTTGAGTCACCTGCTAAGGCAAAAACAATTAAAAAATACCTTGGTAGCGGTTACGAAGTTGTTGCCTCAATGGGTCATGTCCGTGATTTGCCTAAATCAAGATTAAGTGTTGATATAAAAAAGAACTTTGCTCCAAAGTATGAAATTATAAAAGGAAAAGAAAAACTTGTTGATGATTTAAAATCAGCCGCTGAAAAAAGCGAGCATATTTATTTAGCAACCGACCCTGACCGTGAGGGAGAGGCAATTTCTTGGCATCTTGCCTATATTCTCGGTTTACCCACAGATGAAACTAACCGTGTGGAATTCAATGAAATTACAAAATCCGGTGTTACAAACGGTATGAGCAATCCGAGATCAATTAATATTGACCTTGTAAATGCTCAGCAGGCAAGAAGAATTCTTGATAGACTTGTCGGTTATAAACTCAGTCCGTTTATTTCTCAGAAAATCAGAAGAGGTCTTTCTGCAGGACGAGTTCAGTCTGTTGCTGTAAGGATTATTGTTGACAGGGAAGAGGAAATCAGAAAATTTAAGCCTGAGGAATACTGGTCGATTGATGCAAAGTTCATCCCAAAGGGCAGCAGAAAATCTTTTTCTGCATCTTTATATTCCGATGAAAACGGAAAAATAAAAATCACAAACGGTGAACAGGCTGATAAAATTGAGGCTGATTTACAGGATGCCGAGTATGTAATTACAAAGGTTAAGAACGGTACAAGAAAGAAATCTCCTGCACCTCCGTTTATAACATCAACTCTTCAGCAGGAAGCATCGAGAAAACTCGGTTTCCAGTCGAGAAGAACAATGAAGGTTGCTCAGGAACTCTACGAAGGCGTTGATATCGAAGGTATGGGGGCAACCGGTCTTATCACTTATATGAGAACCGACTCACTCAGAATTTCAAATGTTGCAATTGAAGAGGTAACCGAATACATAAAAAATTCTTACGGTGAAAAGTTTCTTCCGCCAAAGCCAAGATTTTTTAAATCAAGAAGTAATGCACAGGACGGTCATGAAGCTATAAGACCGTCAATGCCCTCTCTTACTCCCGACAGCGTAAAGGCAAGCCTTACATCGGATCAGTATAAGCTATATAAGCTCATTTGGAACAGATTTACTGCATCACAAATGGCTGATTGTATCCAGAAAACAACACAGGCTGATATTGTTGCCAACGGTTATACATTTAAGGCGTCAGGATACAGAGTCGATTTTGAAGGTTTTACAACACTCTATGTGGAAAGCAAGGATGTTGAAGAAGAAAAGACTACACAGCTCCCACCACTTGAAAAAGATATGATTGTGAGATGTAAAGAGTTGAAGAAAAATCAGCACTTTACACAGCCGCCTGCAAGATATACGGAGGCGTCACTCATCAAAGCGCTTGAAGAATACGGCATCGGCAGACCGTCAACTTATGCCGCAACAATTACAACAATTACAAGTCATGAATATGTTAAGCGTGAGGGCAAAAGCCTTGTTCCTACGGAACTCGGTGAGGTTACAACCAATCTTATGAAAGAGCGTTTTCCAAAGATCGTAAATGTAAAGTTTACAAATCAGATGGAGGAAGACCTTGATAAGGTTGAAAAAGGAACAGAAGAGTGGCATGCTTTGCTTGACAATTTCTACGGAGATTTTGATAAAACTCTCAAAAAAGCAAAAGCAGATATGGAAGGCGTAAAGCTTCACTTAAAAGAAGACGAAACCGATATTATTTGTGACAAGTGCGGCCGACAGATGGTTGTTAAAGTCGGCAGATACGGTAAATTTATTGCCTGCCCCGGATACCCTGAATGTAAAAACATCATTAAGTATGTAGAAAAAACGGGTGTTAAGTGTCCAAAGTGCGGCGGCGATGTTATTATCAAGCGTACCAAGACAAAAAGAATTTTTTACGGCTGCTCCAACTATCCCGAGTGTGATTTTGTAAGTTGGAATGAACCAACAAACGAGAAGTGTCCGCAGTGCGGAGGAATTCTCTTCAAGAAAAAAGGCAAAAAGCCGACATTGTTCTGTGCAACAGAGGGATGCGGTTATACTAAAACAGCAGATACGGATGATAAATAAATGCATATTAATGTAATCGGTGCAGGACTTGCAGGTTGTGAGGCGGCAATGCAGATTGCCTCTCACGGAATAAAAGTGCATCTTTATGAAATGAAACCGAATAAAAAAACGCCTGCTCATCATACTGAGAAATACGCTGAACTTGTTTGTTCAAATTCTCTTAAAGCTATGCGTGTTGAAAGCGCCGCAGGGCTTTTGAAAGAAGAAATGCGCAGACTCGATTCTTTCCTTATGAAGTGTGCAGATGCCTGCAAAGTTCCTGCAGGCGGAGCGCTTGCCGTTGACAGAGATATTTTTTCTTCTCTTGCAACGGAAGGCATAAAGAGCAGTGAGCTTATTGAGGTTTACGAAGAAGAAGTTTGTGAAATTCCGAAAGATGAAATCACGGTTGTGGCAAG
>ERZ780141.937-NODE-937-length-19049-cov-11.693956_pt1 | contig 19049 bp, 11 predicted proteins | sample MGYA00433080_ERZ780141 | MGnify/ENA primary metagenome ERZ780141 (study PRJEB29588, sample SAMEA2154047) | human gut metagenome | biome: human gut; feature: human-associated habitat; material: faeces | place: Denmark | collected 2008/2010 ... | reverse complement strand
TATCATCGAGGAGAAAAAAAGGATTTTCGGCAGAGGCAAAAAGCGTTATGTCACGAAGGAATTGAACATCCGGGAATTAGTTGCCATGACACCGGAGGAGAAGTGCACCCTGATAATCGGCGGAAGGGCAGCCAGTTTCAATGGCATTGGCTTTACCAATACCGGTGTTCCCGGTGCTGCGGGTGTGATCAACGGCATCCCGCGCCTCGGTATTCCTACAGTAGTTCTCGCTGACGGGCCCGCCGGACTCCGCATCTCGCCGACCCGCGAAGGTGATACCCGCACGTTCTATTGCACCGGTTATCCGATTGCCACAATGCTTTCTTCCACCTGGAATCTCGAACTCGTAGAGGAGGCCGGGAGAAATATGGGCAATGAGGTGCTTGAGTATGGCGTGGACATCCTTCTCGCTCCGGGTGCTAATATCCACAGGAACCCGCTTTGCGGAAGGAATTTCGAGTACTATTCAGAGGATCCGCTGCTGTCGGGAAAAATGGCTGCGGCAATGATCAACGGAATCGAGGAAAACGGTGTCGGTACTTCGCTCAAGCATTTCGCGGTGAACAATCAGGAACTCAACAGGCTTTCGAACAATGCGATTGTTTCAGAACGGGCCCTCAGGGAAATCTATCTCAAGAACTTCGAGATAGCTGTCCGTGAGTCCCAGCCATGGACCATCATGACTTCATATAACTTCATCAACGGGGAGCATGCAGCTGAAAGCAAGAGGCTTCTGACGGATATCCTGCGTGATGAATGGGGCTTCGAAGGTGCAGTGATGACCGATTGGAACGGCGGTTACGATGATGCAGCCATTGTCCGTGCCGGAAATGAGATGATTCAGCCGGGCCGTGACGAGAGGTATGTGAATCTTTTGAATGCCATTCATGACGGCAGCCTAAGTATGGATGATGTGGACAGGGCCGTGACCAGAATTCTGGAGCTGGTAGTCCGTACTCCCAAGTTCAAGGGTTACAAGCCGTCTGAATCTCCGGACCTGAAAGCCCATGCCAAAGTGTGCAAAAAGGTTGCAGATGAGGGAGTTGTGCTACTGAAGAATAATTCTGCGGCCCTGCCGATGTCCAAGGACAATGAAATCGCGCTCTTCGGAGTGACCTCATACGACTTCATCGCCGGCGGTACCGGTTCCGGCAATGTGAACAGGCCTTATGTGGTGGATCTCATGAGCGGTCTGACCAATGTCGGTTTCCGTCTTGATCCTGAACTGGATGCTTTCTACAAGGATTATATGAAGGCGGAAGCATTGAGGTGCGGGAGAATCAACGGGGACAACAAGTGGTTCATTGACAGGGAGAGAGCGATAGAAGTCATCCCTGACGATCTCATTGTCAAGGCTGCCGCCAATGCCGATGACGCCGTGATTACGATCGGCCGTGTGTTCGGTGAGGGAAAGGACAGGGACTACTATCACAGCTATCTTCTTTCTGACCGCGAGAAGGAATTGATTTTCAAGGTGTCGGAATCCTTCCATAAGGCAGGCAAGAAGGTGACGGTCATCCTCAATGTCGGAGGACTTGTGGAAATGACGTCTTGGCAGGATAAGGTGGACGCCATCGTATTGTGCTGGCAGCCTGGACAAGAGGGAGGCAACACCGTGGCATCTGTTCTTAGCGGAGAGGTGAATCCGAGCGGACATCTTCCTGCGACGATTTCTACGGAGTATGCGCTGGAGCCGACAGCAAAGAATTTTCCTCAGGTATATGCTGACAAGCCTTTCAATTATTCCTACTATCGTCAATTGCTTGACAGGAAGTTGCCATTGCACACTGTAAGGAACATTGACTATACTGAGTATGAAGAAGGCATCTATGTGGGTTACAGGTACTTCAATACTTTCGCGCCCAAGGCTGTGGCCTACCCTTTCGGATTCGGATTGAGTTATACTACATTCGATTTCAATGATATGAAGGTCGAATCTGCCGGAGACGGCTGGGATGTCACCGTGACTGTGACCAATACCGGAAAAGTCAGCGGAAAAGATGTCGTCCAGCTTTATGTGAGGGCTCCGAAGGGGAAACTTGACAAGCCGGCGAGAGAATTGAAGGGCTTTGCCAAAACTCCGGAAATCGCTCCGGGCGAAAGCTGCGAGGTTAAGATACATGTTCCCGCGGGCAGTCTTGCTTCATACGATGAACAGACCGGCAGCTGGGTCATTGAACCTGGAAAATATGTCTTCATGGCATCGAAAGACGCTTCGGATTGCTCACTGAAAAAATCCGTTAGCGTAGCAGGTTCTGGAGCAGTCCTATAATCCAATTAAATATATTTCAGACCATTATACTTAAATTCTGATAAACTTCATTCAAAAACAAACCGCCTGATGCAGGAAATTGCATCAGGCGGTTTTCAAATTATGTGGGAAGCCCTCTGCCGTGCCCTCGACTGCCAACCCGGCGATAACCTGGAATAATTCCAGAAGAGAAATGAACACCCTATGAAAATAATGATTACATTTGTAGGAAGCCGATACACGAATGACCATAATTAACCCCATAAATCCATCACAACTATTGAGTGCCGCCCGTGCTGAATTTGCAGTCCGGTGGGGGGGGGTATAATATTCTGATAAATAATACATTACGTAATGCAGGCGACGTCGTGACTGATGCCGCCGGCTTTCGAATTCGCCGTAGTGAAACCAATTAAATTCACCATTATATGAAACTATCTAAATTTGCATTTCTAATCCTTACCGGATTATTCTTGACGTTCTCCTGCGTCAGCCAGGACGACATCAAGAACCTGCAGAACCAGATCGACACTATCAAAGACAGTGAGATCAGTTCAATCAACAAGCAACTCAAATCCATCACAACTTCATTGTCCGACCTGGAAAAGGCGGATGCCGGGTTGAAAACCTACATTGACAACCTCACGGAGACTTCGAAAAAGCTCGACAAGGCCATCAAGGACAATGATACCAAGCTCGAAGCTGCCAAGACTGAGTTCAACAAGGCGATTGCCGATGCCAAGAAAGAAGCCGCTGGCGACAATACCACGCTGAAGAACGACCTCGTGAAATCTATCGAGGCCGCCAAGTCGGATGTCATCGCTCAGCTTTCCGCCGCACGCACCGAACTGCAGAATCAGGTGGACAATATCAATGATGCCATAACCGCATTGAAGGCAAAGGATACCGAACTGGAGGGCAAGATTGCTGAACTGCGGACTTATGTCGATAACCAGACTACCGACGTAAAAGATTGGGCGTCAGCTACCTTCGTAACATTGGAACAATATAATTCCACTGCCTCCACCATCGCTTCCATCCAGCAGACCATTGATGGACTGAATCAGCAGATGACCGACATTGACAATAAAATCAAGACAGCTGTCACTACTGAAATTGAGACTGCATTGGAACCGATAAAGTCTAACATTGCAAGTGATGTAACGGCCGCCGTATCAGAGGGTTATACCACCGCTATCGCGAATGCCAAATCTGAAATCGAGGCTGCTTATACCCAGGCTATCGCAGATGCCGTTTCTGCATTGGAAACATCCTTGAAATCTTGGGTGAACGAGAAGCTCACCGGCTATTACACGACTGCCCAGACGGATGCTAAACTCTCTGTCCTCAAGACGAATCTGGAATCGCAGCTCGCCAGCCAGAAATCATATCTGGAGAATCTCATCAGCAGCCTGCAGACGCAGATTGAGGGAAAAATCAGTGCCAACACCACGCTTATCAAGGCATTGCGAAGCGATGTGACTACACTTCAGGGCAATGTTTCCAAGAATGCGAATGCTATTGCGGACAATTCTACGAAGATTGCCGACAATGCCAAGGCTATCGTAAAGAACGCATCGGCCATCAGTGCCAATTCTACGAAAATCAGCAAGTTGGAGTCCAATATTGCATCGCTGGAGTCGGAGATGAATTCCAAGATTTCGGCGCTCCAGAACAAGGTTACTGCAAACAAGGAAGAGATCGCCAAAATCAATTCAGAGATAACTGCCGTCAAGTCGGACTACGCTTCGAAGATTTCGGCGCTGAGGACGGAGATGACGAAGCTCATATCCGCCAATACCGACCTGATTAAGGCGAACAAGACAGCCATTGAGACCAATGCCGGAGGTGTCAAGTCGAACAAGACAGCCATCGCGGAACTGAAGACTTCCACCGACGCGGCCATTGCGGAAAACGCCTCGAAGATTGCCGCCAATGCGAAGGATATCGCTGACAACGGTGAACTCATCGCGAACAATGCTTCCGCCATCAATAACAATGCATCAGCTATCGCTGACAATGCAGCCGACATTGCCAAGCTCCGTACCGACCTGGAGACTGCAAAATCGGACCTGACCGCCGCATACAAGGCAGCAATCAAGGAGGCTATCGAGACTTCCGAAGGCAAGATTACTGCGCAGATTGCGGAAGAAGTAAACACTATCAATGCGAAGATAGCGTCCGAGGTAGCTGCGGTCAATTCCACAATTGAGGCTCTCACCAAGAGAGTAGCGACCTGCGAGAAGGATATCAAGAGCATCAAGTCGCAGATTTATGCCATCCAGAATGACATCGAGGATATCCAGGAGCAAATCACGGCTATTCTGGCTAGGATTCATTCCATTGCGTATGTTCCGCAATATTCTGACGGCAAGGCAGTTATGACCTTTACGAACAATGGTACCATAACTCCTGGAACGGCTACTTTCGACTTTGAACTGAAACCTGCATCCACAGCCGCAGAAGTGGCCGGCGTATGGCAGACAGCTCTCTCAATGTCAGCCGTTTACACCATCACCAAGGCTGCTCCGGAAACAGTTTCGCTTACAGTGGAAAGTGTTTCTGCTGAGAACGGCTTCCTCAGCGTAACAGTCAGCGGCCGCAACCTCAAGGACGCGTATTTCCTCAGCAAGTGCTCTGCCAATGTGCGGCTCAGCATCTCTGACGGTAACAATGATCTCACTTCCGAGTATATCCAGATGGTTCCTTGGACCCGTGATGTCATCAGTTTTGCCGACCCTAAATTCAAGGCATATTGCGTAGAGAATTTCGATACGGACGGTGACGGTGAGATTTCCGAAGATGAAGCCAAGGCGGTGACTGCCATCGACGCATCATTGCTCGGACTTACTTCTCTCGTTGGAATCGAGTACTTCAGCAATCTCGAAACCATAGATGTAAGTCTCAATAAACTTACTTCCCTCGACCTCAGTCATTCTCCTAAGTTGACCGAGATTCACGTGAACGGGAACAATCTCCAGAAACTCGACCTCAGCGGATTGGCCGCACTCAGGACATTGGATTGCTCCTCAAACAAGCTTAACACTCTGGATGTCAGCGAGTCTGCAGAACTTAATTCGCTCATCTGCTCGAACAATAATTTGGGCACGCTCAATCTCAAGAACAACAAGGCCCTTACCGACCTTCAATGTTCTTCCAACAACCTGACGGCGCTCGACCTGAGGAACAATACCGCTCTTGAAGTCCTGTATTGTCGCAAGAATAGTCTTATATCATTGAACGTCACCGGTTTGCCGGCATTGAAAGAACTCGATTGCTCGAACACCGGCATCACCGCATTGAACCTTTACAAGAACACTCTCCTGGAGAATCTCTATTGCTCTTCGAACAATCTGACGAGTCTAGGGCTGACCGCGAATACGGCATTGCTCACGCTGGATTGCAGCAAGAATGCCCTGACCGCTCTCGACCTTTCGAAGAACGCACTTTTGGAGACCGTGGATTGCTCTTCCAACAAACTTGCGAGTCTGGATGTCAGCGGCAATTCCGCTATGGTCAGCGTGACTTGCGACGGAAATGCGGAGATGGCGAAACTTTGGGTCAAGGATGTAAATCAGGAAACTTCGCTTACTATAAAGAAGGAAGAACTCACGACCATCTCTTACAATGATGGCGGCATTCATATCCCTGATGCGAATCTGAAATCTTATCTGCTGGCGCTTTTCGATGATGATGAGGATGGCGAAATCAGTGTTGCCGAGGCGGAGAATGTTCAGAATGTAAACTGTTCTGGCAGAAGTATTTCCAGTATCGTGGGACTTCAGGATTGTCCGAACCTCAAATATCTGAATCTCAACGGTAACAATGTTTCGGTAATTGATCTGCCGAACCTCCAGAAGCTCGAAACCATCGTGGCTTACGGCAACCCGATCACGAAGATCAATGTGAATAACGACATTGCTCTGAAGGATCTTTACTTGCAGAATGTGAATACCAATGCGTTGAGTGGTAATGTTGTTACGATCACCGGTTACGACCAGGCTGAAACTCTCGAACTGGCGTTTGCCGGCACGGAGTACACGACATTGAACCTCACCGGCAGCAGCGTGCTGACGTCTTTCAATATTGACGAAAACATCCAGCTTACCAAGTTGGTTGCGAGCGGAAACAGTCTCGTAACTGGTGTGAATGTTTCCACGCTTACCGCCCTCACTCATCTGGACCTCAATGACTGCGGACTGACTGCGCTGGATGTGGATTCGAATGTGGAACTGGAGTATTTCGATTGCTCAAGCAACAAGTTGACTGCGCTCAACGTGAACAACAATGCCGCGCTGACTATGTTTGATTGCTCTGATAACCAGCTCTCTACGATTAGGGTTGTCAATAACACCGCCCTAGACAAACTGGATGTCAGCAAGAACAATCTCCTGAACGTCAACGTCCGCAGCAACACCGTCCTCAAGACCCTCAATGTCTCTGACAATGCCGGCATCACAGCCCTTGCGCTCGGCTACAACACGGTGCTGGAAACACTTGAGGCATTGAATACCGCCTTGACGGATATCGACCTGTCCAAGAATTTGGAGATGAAGAATTTGAATCTGGCTGAGTGCAGCAGCATGCATATTTTGGATGTGACTAAGAATGTTGCGCTTGTGAATTTGAATGTAGGTGGAACTTCGCTGGAGACATTGGACGTGTCGAAGAATGTGGCACTGGAGACATTGGACGTGTCGAAGAATGTGGCACTGGAGACATTGGACGTGTCTTTATTGGTAAAACTTATAGTTTCAAAAGGTTTGAATCCTTCAATTTATAAAGTTGGTCAATATGTGTCAATTGATGATGTATTAGGCGTGGTCTTTTATAATACTGATGCTGTTGTTAAGATAGTTTCCAATGATGAAACCAAAGCTGAATGGGGGTATTATGGAACAACGACAAATGCAAAGAGTAATATCGATGGCGCATCAAATACTGATAAGATAGTTGCGAAATCACCAGCTGCCCAATGGTGTCGTGCCAAGGGGCCCTCTTGGTATCTGCCAGCTCAGGATGAACTAAAGGCTGTATATAACAATAAGTCGAAACTTAATGCGACACTATCCTCTCCGTCCGTAGGCGGTACACAGTTCGGAACTAATTATTATTGGTCTTCTACTGAGTACAGTAATAATAGCGCGTGCTACGTGGATTTCGGTAGCGGTTATACGAGCGGCGGCAATAAGAGTTATGCTTGTAGTGTACGTGCTGTGCGAGCTCTATAATTATCTATTTAACTATTTATCAATTCTTTTCGGCAGTCGCCGTGCGGCTGCCGAATTAAACTCTTAAAAATCATTGTCATGAAACAATCAACTAAGAAAGTGATAGCATTGAACTTTCCTCCGAAGAATGGACAAGGAGTGATTAATACTGTTTCGGGATGTAATATTTTCACAGACTTATGTGGCGACATCAACCAGGAAGATGCGGTCTATATGACATCTGCTGCATACGCTGATGTGTTCGGAAAATGCAGAAAGGACTCCTCCCGCTGCCGTAAGCGCCTTTCCGTTGTGAAGATTTATTCTCCGATGACAGGCAAGTCGATCTACCGGCAATATGTGTTCAATCCGAATTTTATCGGATTGACAGATGGCGACATTGCCCTGAATCCGGCCTCGATCAGGGAACTCTGCGGACCTGGTTTTGATAATTCTGACATTGTGGGGAAAGATGTCAAAGTGTCCAAAGGATGTCCTTTCAGCTACTATTGGCATCACCCGTTTCATGCCACCCGCATCTCCATGAAACTAGGCCTCATATCTATCCTTCTCGCCGTAGTTTCGCTTGTTTTAACCTGCTGCCTCTAGTTAGTTTTTAACATTTCGTCCATAAAAACGCCCCTATTTCCGGACAAGTTGCACTATTTCACTAACTTGTCCGGAAATAATCGTTTTAATCCGGACGACCATCTACCAGGCGTGTAAAAAACCTAAATGTTTTCCTGATTCCTTTCAGATTTTCTCGGATTTTATCCAAATACTAAGCATTATTCTATTAGAATTATGCTAATAAAATAATCATTGTGCCAACAACTCGGGCGAGGCTACGTCCCGCCGTCAATATTAGACAGTGACTCGGGCATGGAATCTGGCAGTGCCACCGTTTCGTCAAAGCCCCGGCGGGGGTGGGGCCTCTGGAGGCATGGTCGCCCATGACCTTGTGAATGGGTGGCAGGCGCCAGCCTGACGGGATGAGCGAAGCGAACCTCCAGAGGTCTCACCCCCGCCGGGGCGCATAAATGTCAGGGAAGTAGAGGTAAGGTCCACCACGAAGATGTTTCACCAGCTGGGGCGCATCAAAGAACGAGTCGGGACAAATTCCTGTCTCGGTAATATCCGGACAAGTTGGCAGCTTGGTTTTTGACTAAATGGCAATGTATCAATGAGTTGTACTAACAAGCCCATGCCAAGTCTCATGAAAAAACATGGGAGTTGGCATGGCCATCTGTTCTGATTAATGCTTCTAATGGTATGATAATCAGTGCATAACATGGACAATGATAACCATTGATTCCTGCCAACTTGTTCAGTTTAAGCGCTAGAAATAGCCCCAGAGCTTTTCCTCTCCCATTAGCAATGTCACACTCAAACACGTAGAAAAAAACCGCCTGATGCAGGGAAAAGCATCAGCGGTTTTCAAATTATGTGGGAAGCGTTACAGCGTCCTTTTGATCTCGACAATCTGGAATGCCTCGATGATATCGCCAGGTTTGACATCATTGTATTTGTCAATTCCGATACCGCACTCCATGCCGGCGATAACCTCTTTGGCGTCATCCTTGCCGCGCTTGAGAGAGGAAAGTTCTCCGGTGTAGACTACGATGCCGTCGCGGATAAGACGGACCTTGCTCTTGGCCTGCATCTTGCCGTCCTTGATGAGACATCCTGCAATGGTGCCGACCTTGGAAATGTGGAATGTCTGTTTGACCTCTGCGGTAGCTGTGACTTCTTCCTTCTTCTCCGGTTCGAGCATACCCTCGATACCGTCAGTAACCTCATTGATAGCATCATAGATGATGGAGTAGAGACGGATTTCGATGCCCTCTTTCTCTGCTAGGTTTCTTGCGTCAGCTGAAGGACGTACCTGGAAACCGATGATGATCGCATCGGATGCGGTAGCCAGCATGACGTCGGACTCGGAAATCGCACCCACTGACTTGTGGATAACATTGACACGAACCTCCTCTGTGGAGAGCTTGATAAGTGAGTCTGACAGGGCCTCCACTGAACCGTCCACGTCTCCCTTGACGATGATGTTCAGTTCCTTGAAGTTGCCGATGGCGATACGACGTCCGATTTCCTCCAATGTCATGTGCTTCTGGGTCTTGATGCCCTGGATACGGATGAGCTGCTCACGTTTGTTGGCGATGGCCTTGGCCTCTTTCTCGTCGTTCATGATGTTGAACTTGTCACCGGCGCTAGGAGCACCGTTCAGACCGAGAATTGAAACAGGAGTTGAAGGTCCTGCCGTCTCGACTTTCTGTCCACGCTCATTGAACATGGCCTTTACACGTCCGTAGTAGCAGCCGCTGAGCATCATGTCTCCCGTGTGGACCGTTCCGTCCTGGACAAGGATTGTCGCGAGATATCCGCGGCCCTTGTCGAGAGAGGACTCGATCACTGTACCTACACCAAGTCTCTTAGGATTTGCCTTCAGGTCCATGAGGTCAGTTTCCAGGAGCACTTTCTCCAGAAGCTTGTCCACGTTGAGGCCCTTCTTTGCAGAAATTTCCTGACACTGGTATTTTCCGCCCCAGTCCTCCACAAGGATATTCATCTGAGCCAGCTGCTGACGGATTTTCTCCGGCTGTGCGCCCGGCTTGTCTATTTTGTTGATGGCAAATACCATAGGGACTCCGGCAGCCTGCGCATGGTTGATGGCCTCCACTGTCTGCGGCATCACGGCGTCGTCAGCCGCAATGATGATGATCGCAAGGTCGGTAAGCTGTGCACCACGGGCACGCATCGCTGTAAATGCCTCATGACCAGGAGTATCGAGGAAGGTAATCCTCCTTCCGTCGTGGAGTACCACGTTGTATGCACCGATGTGCTGTGTGATACCTCCGGCCTCACCGGCGATCACATTGGTCTGCCTGATATAGTCGAGTAGCGAAGTCTTGCCATGGTCGACGTGTCCCATCACCGTGATGATAGGAGGCCTTGTCACGAGGTCAGCCTCGTTCTCCGGCTCGTCGGTCTCCTGGTTGATTTCGTTCTGGATGTCGGCGGTGACGAACTCCACCTTGTATCCGAACTCCTCTGCCACGAGTACAAGTGCCTCTGCGTCAAGCCTCTGGTTGATTGACACCATGAGACCCAGGCTGAAACATGCCTCGATGACCTTGTTTACAGGAGTATTGTTCATGAGAGTGGCGAGGTCATTGACGGTCACGAACTCGGTAACCTTGAGAATCTTCTTCTCTGCTGCCTCCTGAGCCATCTCCTCCTGAAGTTTCTGGGATGCGAGCTCCCTCTTCTCCTTTCTGTGTTTTGCGCCGAAGTTGTTCTTGGACTTGCTGTCGTTCATCCTTGCGTAGGTCTCCTTGACCTGCTTCTGGATTTCCTTCTGCATTTCCTCCTGCTCGGCTTCTGTCATCGCCGGCTTGAAGCGGTCATTGTTGCGGTCCTTGCGACGGTTCTTTCCACCGCCCTGCTGCTGTCCGCCGTTGTTTCCGCCCTGACGGAAATCTTTCTTTCCGTTCTGGCCGTTGTTTCCGCCCTGACGGTTCTTCTTGTTCCCGTCCTTGCGGTTGTCGTCATTGTCAATCTTGTTCACATCGACCTTCTGGCTTCCGCCCTTGGCAATGCGCTCTCTCTTCTTGTTCTTCTTAGGCTCGAACTGGGACAAATCCACCTTGCCGACAATCTTCAGGCCGCCGGTACTTGCAGTCGTCTCCTCTTCGTCAGAACTTGAAGCAGCTTTCTGCAACTTGTGCTCTGCTTTCAGCTTGGCCTTGTCCACCTTAGGATTGAACTCCTTAGGTGCCCTGTCGCTCTTCTTGAGGTCGGATTTCTTGTCCTGTCCGGAATGAGCCTCCTCCGCAGGGGTTGGAACGGATGGTTTCTCAGGCTTTTCTTCCGTTACGGCCAATGTCGCAGCAACATGTGCTGCAGGCTCCGGTTCTGCCACCGGTTTCTCTTCGATGACAGGTTTCTCCTCCACTTTAATCTCCTCTTTCATGACAGGCTCAGGCTCCTGTACAGGTCCCGGTTCAGGCGTTGGTTCTGGTTTCTGCTCTGGAACTACCTCAGGCTCAGTACCTTTAGCTGGAGCTGCCTCCTCTTCCGGCTTCACCTCAGGCTCAGCCTTCACTTCCTCGGCAGGTGCCTCAGCCTCTTCCGCTTTCGCGAATGAGCCGTTGCCGGCGCCACGGATGATGACGGTGCCGCTAGCCGGCTCCTCCTCATCATCTTCTTTCTTCTTGGTGCCTTTCTCAATGATTTCCTTTATCTTGATCTGCACGCGCTCCGAATCCTCCTTGGCCTTGGCGTCACCGCCGAAAGCCTTCTCCAGATCTGGAATATACTCGTCAGATACTTTCGCGTTAGGATTCATCTCTACATTGGCGCCCTTCCCGTTCAGGAAATCCACCAATGTCTGAAGTCCCACGTTAAATTGTCTTGTTAGCTTGTTCAGTCTGATTTCTGCCATAAAAACCCCTTTAAAATTTATAAATTAGAATCTGTCTTGCAGCTTCTTATACTCTTCTTCTACTCTTCTTCGAATTCAGCACGGAGAATGTTGAAAACCTCCTCTACGGTCTCGTCCTCGAGGTCAGCCCTCTTGGCGATGTCCGCAGGATCCAGTGCCAATACGCTCTTCGCGGTATCACAACCGATTGACTGGAGTCTCTCGATGACCCAAGGGTCGATTTCGTTGTTGAACTCGCTGAGCAATACATCCTCATCGTCACCGTCTTCCTCTCCGTCTTCCTTAGGCATCTCTCTCCAAACCTCGATCTCGCGTCCTACGAGCATGCCTGCAAGCTTGATGTTGCAGCCGCCCTTGCCGATACCTTTCTTGACTTCGTCAGGCAGCATGAACACCTTGATCTTGTCATTCTCGTCAGTACCCATGTCGATGGAAGAAATCTTCGCAGGGTTAAGCGCCCTCTGGATGAGAAGCTGGGTGTTGCTTGTCCACTGGAGAACGTCGATGTTCTCGTTCCTGAGCTCACGTACGATGCCGATGATTCTGGAACCCTTCACGCCGATACAAGCTCCGATAGGATCGATTCTGTCGTCATAAGACTCTACGGCCACCTTCGCTCTCTCGCCAGGGATGCGGACTACCTTCTTGATAGTGATGAGTCCGTCGAAAATCTCAGGAACCTCCTGCTCGAAAAGCTTCTTGAGGAACTCGTCGGAAGTTCTGGAAAGGACAATGTAAGGAGTGGTATTGTTCTTCATCTCCACGCTCTTGATGATGGCGCGGACGGTGTCGTTCTTCTTGAAATGCTCACCCGGAATCTGCTCGTTCTTAGGCAGTCTGAGTTCGTTGCCGTCCTCATCGAGGATAAGCACCTCCTTGGACCATGTCTGGTAGACTTCACCGGTGAAGATTTCGCCGATCTTGTCCGTGTATTTGTTATAGAGGTTGGCTTTCTCTATATCCATGATTCTTCCCTGAAGATTCTGGCGGATATTGAGGATTCCACGTCTTCCGAAATCTTTGAGCTCCACCTTTCTGGTAAATGTCTCGCCGAGTTCGTAGTCGTCGCCGTTATTGTTGACCTCCTCCAGAGAAATCTGGGTGTTGGGGTTCTCCACATTCTCCACAACCTCCAGGTTCTGGTAGATCTCGCAGTCTCCCTTGTCGACATTGATGATGACGTCGAAGTTGTCAGCCGAGCCGAAAGTCTTGGTAAGCTGTGTCATGAAAACATCCTTGAGCACACCCATCATTACAGGGCGGTCAATATGCTTTTCGTCCTTGAAAAGCGCAAACGCGGTTTTGAGGTCGATTTTTTCTGAATCCATATATTGTACTTTTATTATATTATTCGAAATCAATGTGCGGCATTACGGAATTGACATCACCGTAGGCGAAAGTCTCTTCGTGGCGTACCAGTTCCTTTTTCTTCTTTCCCGGAACGGCTTCCTTCACCTCGTACGAAACGGTAAATCCGTTTTCATCCGCGCTCTCCATCTTTCCGGTGATCTTCCTTCCGTCCCTGGTCTTCACGACGACCTTCGTCCCGACAGCCTTTACATACTGTCTTACAATCTTGAAAGGCTGGTCGAGCCCTGCTGAAGTCACGGTCAATGAATAATCTTCCTTGTCCTGGTCGAATGCTGCCAGGAAAGCGTCGTTCACCGCCACGCAATCGTCCATCACCACAGTCCCTTCCTCCGATTCAATGGCTATGACAATGTCATTGTCAGGACTGACCGTGATATCAGTGATGAAACATCCGCGCTCTTCCACCGGACCCGCCATCGTCTGATATATCAATGTTTTTTCCATAAATATGTACGCTCTTATAAAAAAAGACAGGAGACGCGCTCGTCCCCTATCTCAACTCACCTTGCAAAGATACTTAAAATTTCCGTAAATGGAAAAAAAAGTGTTACATTTGCACAAAGAGTTTAATAATTCCGCTTCCGGCGGGGTAAAATAAAATACTTGGTACTATGGAATTTACAGCCAAACAGCTGGCGAAAGTGCTGAAGGGAACCGTAGACGGCGACCCTGAGGTAAAGGTTACATCATTTGCTAAAATCGAGCATGGCAAGGAAGGACAGTTGTGCTTCTTCGCAAACCCGAAATATGAACATTATGTATATACATGCAAGGCCAGTATCCTTCTGGTGAACAATACGTTCGAGCCTAAGCAGCCTGTTTCGTGCACGATGATCAGGGTGGCTGATGCATACACTGCAGTTGCAGAGCTCCTGAAATATGTGGCCACACAGAAAAGGACCGACCGCAGGCATCGCGGATTCCGTTCATCATGGTTCCTTACCACGAAATTCGGAAAAAAAGTCTACCTCGGCAGCCACTCATACGTAGGCCATCATGCCGTAGTCGGCGACTATACGAAAATCTACGAAAACGTATATGTCGGAGACAATACCAAGATAGGTTCCCATTGCATCATCTATCCTGGCGTATGCATCTATCCGGGAATGATAATAGGTGACAATGTAATCATCCATTCCAATGCCGTCATCGGATCCGACGGTTTCGGAAACGCGCCTCAGCCTGACGGTACCTGGGAGAAAATCGAGCACTTGGGCAATGTCATCATCGGTGACAATGTCGAAATCGGCGCCGGAACCACCATCGACAAGTCCGAAATGGAGTCGACCATCATCGGAAAAGGCGTGAAAATCGACAACCTCTGCCAGATTGCGCACAATGTCGTCATCGGTGACAATACCGTAATGGCTGCGCAATGCGGTATCGCCGGTTCTGCCAAGATCGGAAAGAACTGCATCATCGGCGGTCAGGTAGGTATCGCGGGACATATCGTGATTCCGGACAATACCACCATCGGTGCACAGGCAGGCGTCATCGGCAGCATCAGGAAATCCGGAGAAGTCCTCCTCGGTTCACCTGCAATCCCTATCAAGAATTACATGAGGAGCTACGCTGTTTTCAAGCAGCAGGGCAAGGAATAATCCGAAATTTGGTCAAGTCGCTGAAAAATACATATATTTGCAGACTATAAGAAAATTTTGTGATAAAAAAGATGAAGCAGCATACACTCAATAGCGCTTGCCAGTTCCATGGCAAAGGTCTTCATACCGGCCGCATTGCAGAGATGACAGTGAAGCCGGCTCCGGAAAATACAGGAATCGTATTCCTCCGGAAAGATATCGGCACAGAGGCTTTTGTGAAAGCCCTTGCGGAAAATGTGTCCAATACGGCCCGCAGCACGACGATATCGGAAGGCGAAATTTCGGTCTCTACTATCGAACATATAATGTCGGCATTGACCGGAATGGGCATTGACAATGCTGTTGTCGAACTGGACAATGTCGAAGTCCCTATTCTGGACGGTAGCGCGCTCCCTTATGTGAAGGCCTTCTCCGAGGCCGGTCTGGCAGAGCAGAATGCAGAGAGAGTTTACATCACTGTTCCGGACGAGGTCGAGATCAAGGATGAGAAGACCGGTTCATGGGTGAAAGTAACTCCTGCCGATGCTCCTTCCTATGACATTACAGTGGATTTCAATTCCCATGTACTCGGCGTCCAGAGCGCCACGTGGGACCTGACCAAGGATTATGCAAATGAAATCGGCCCTTGCCGCACTTTCGTCTTCTTCCACGAGGTCGAGTTCCTCTTCGCCAACAATCTGGTAAAGGGCGGTGACGTGGACAATGCCATCGTAATCGTGGAGCACCCTGTCACTGATGAACAGCTTGACAGGATGGCGACCCTTTTCAACCAGCCTAAGCTCGGCGTAAGCGAAAGCGGCTATCTCAGCAATCTGAAACTTCATTTCCCTAACGAATGCGGAAGACATAAGCTTCTGGATATGATCGGCGACATGAGACTTGCCGGCGGATATCTGAATGCCAAGGTTACTGCATTCAAGCCGGGACATACCATTAATACAAATACAGCGAAGGCCGTGCGTGCCCTCCTGGCTAAAATGAAATAATTACTATGAACAAGATTCATCCATTGGCAACTGTCAGCCCGAAGGCTATTCTGGGAGACAATATCGAAATCGGCCCATACGCATTCATTGATGATGATGTACAGATCGGTGACGGTTGCAAGATTTATCCTCACGCAGTCATTTATCCTTATGTGAAGATGGGCAAGAACTGCGAAGTGTTCCCTGGCGCTGTAGTAGGTGCTGTTCCTCAGGACCTTAAATTCGACGGCGAGGTGACATACGTGGAAATCGGCGACAATGTGACTATCCGTGAGTGCGTTACCATCAACCGTGGTACCAAGGCCAGCGGAAAGGGCGTTACCAAGGTCGGAAGCAACACATTGATCATGTCATACGTTCATATCGCTCACGACTGCCAGGTAGGAAGTCATTGTATCCTTGTAAGTTACGTCGGCATCGCCGGTGAAACCGAGGTTGATGACTGGGCTATCATCGGCGGCGGCGCGAAGGCTCACCAGTTTACGAGAGTCGGTTGCCATGCTATGATCGGCGGCATGTCCAAGATCAACAAGGACATTCCACCATACGCGCTTTGCGGACGTGATCCTATCTGCTATGCCGGTGTGAACATCGTCGGACTCCGCAGAAGAGGATTCTCTGCTGAGACTGTAAGAAATATCAAGGATATCTACGATACCATCTATTTCCAGGGTTACAATATCACTGACGGTTGTGCCAAGGTTGAGGCAGGTTTCCCTGATTCCGAAGAGAAGGCTACAATCCTTAACTTCATCCGTTCATCGAAACGCGGTATCGTAAAGGCCAATTCAAGCAACGAAAAAGGAGATATCGACTAGATGCTGCTGGAAATGGCATTTTTCCCGCCCGTGTCTTATTTCGCGGCGATAGCTGAAGAGTTTACCCTGTCCACCGGCAGGGTAAATTCTTATATGCCTTCTGAGGTCTATATTGAAGCCTGTGAGAATTATCAGAAACAGTCATATCGCAACCGGTGCCGCATCTATGCGGCAGGAGGTGTAGAAGCATTGTCTGTTCCCATCGTGCATGAAAACGGAACTTATGCGCTGCCTGTCAGGAAGTTGAGGATTGACTGGTCGAAGCCTTGGCTCCAGAGGATGGAGCGCGCCATCATTTCCGCCTACGAATCTTCCGCCTGGTTCGACTATTATCGTGACGAGCTTTTCGCCATTCTGGAAAAGCGCCATGAATATCTTTTCGACCTTAACATTGACCTGCTCCGCTTCTTCCTGAAGAAGACGGGGATTGCCGCCGAGCTGAAATTCACGGAAGAATTTACGGCCCGCGATTCCGGCATTTACGGCAGGGATTACCGGGGAGTAATCCATCCGAAACGTCCGAATACCATTCTTGAGGACCTGAAATTGAAAAAGCCATACTGGCAGGTCTTTTCCCTGAAGCATGGCTTTATCTCTGATTTGTCCATCATGGATCTTCTTTTCAATGAAGGTCCGGACTCCATTTCCTATCTGAAGAATCTCTAGAATCTCCAGCCGAAGGTCATTACCACATCCCAAATCCTCTTTCTGTACTGGATTTCAGGGGACAATGCGTCTTTGATGTAAGTGTCATACGGATAGATGTATTCGTACGGAAACTTGGTGCCTCTTACTGCGAGGTCGCAGAAGAACGAACCCTTGGAGCTAAATCCGAGACCTCCGGAAATCGCTGTCCTGTAAGCCTTCGGAGTCTTCTTCACCTCGTTCTCGAAGTATCTCTCGCCACTTGTGGAGATGTTGTAACCAGCCCTGACGGCAAATGACGGAAGAACTTTGAGTTCAGCTCCGAGCCTCAGCATGTGGGCCGCTCCGGCGAAGTTCTTGATGTCGCCGTTGACAGCTTCAAATGCTGAATTGTCATTGGTCTCGGTCTCCGAGAATTTCATTGTGCTGTAGTCGCAGAGCTCGTAATCGGCACTGACCACTCCCAATGAACCGAAGGTATATGCGACTCCGACATTGACTCTGTATGGTGAAACGAACTTGTATTTGTATTCGCCTCTCGGAGACTGTGCGCTGATATCGAAATTATTGCTCTCATAATATGTCTCGCCCGCAAGCTTCCAATGCTCCGTGATGAAGTTCGCGGTAGGGGTCTGGATGGCTGCACCTACGCGGAGTCCCTGTACAGGTACTGCAATGAATCCGAACTTGGCATAGACTCCCGCTCCGTCGGCATCGTATGAATACCTGGACCTGAGCTGGTTGAAATATGTGGTCTGGACATTGCCTGCATTGTCTGCCATGTCGATCTGGAAACTGTCAGGGTTCACTGCTATCTCCTTGAAATACTGGTTCATGGAGTAGTCGATCGAAGTCACTCCGAGGTTCGCTCCCACGAAGAACCTGTCGGAAATGTTGGTTCCGATGTTGAATACGATGTCATATTTGTTTCCATGAGAGCTGCGTCCGTATCTCTGGTCGATGGCGTCAGGGAGTGAGATGTCATAGTTGCCTGAACCCATGTCGGTGGCCTTTTCGGTAACGCCGATGTAATCTCCGTTGTTGCTGTTGTAGTTCGATATCAGCATTGACTGCCAGCCGACAATGGTCTGCCAAGGAATGTCAGTGTTGTAATATGCATTGTCATTGATGCTTGCGGAATTGATGCCGGCTGCATTGGCTGCCAGATATCCTGCGTAGGTCGTGGATGCGTTCCTTCCGCTTGCCGCCACGTCGTCAAGATAATTGGCGGAAGCATTGGCCACGATTCCGAAAGATATGCTCTTCAGGCCTCTCTTGTTGCCGGTGTTCATGTTGATGATGGTACCGACATTAGGCATCGTGAAACGTGTGGTGTTGTTTTTGGTCGCCGGTCCGAACATGTCCGCAATGGACGGCATTGCATTGTACTTCGCGGAGGAAGATATGATGCTGATATTCGGTGTCAATGTCGCCTGGGAAAAGTTGTTGACTGCGGAGCCTGCCGGGTTCAATGAAATCGAACCGAGGTCGCCGCCGAGTGCCGTGAAGGCGTTTCCCATCGAGATGCTTCGCGCCGTGCCGTAATAGTTGTTGTCGCTGAATCTCAATGCGTCTGCGACTGTCTGTGCTCCCGCGTCAGCAGCAAATGCCGCGAGCAGAAGAATTGCTATTGTCTGTTTTTTCATATTTATCATAATTTACTCAAGTTTCGCAAGTGCGAAACACCGCTTATAGAGCCCGCGAGGGCGAGGGG
>ERZ780141.932-NODE-932-length-19162-cov-10.856754_pt1 | contig 19162 bp, 18 predicted proteins | sample MGYA00433080_ERZ780141 | MGnify/ENA primary metagenome ERZ780141 (study PRJEB29588, sample SAMEA2154047) | human gut metagenome | biome: human gut; feature: human-associated habitat; material: faeces | place: Denmark | collected 2008/2010 ... | reverse complement strand
CGGGCATCTGCGACAACGCGTCGGCAAGAAGTCCTTGGCACGTTTGCTCCACCGCCACGTCGACCACCCTCAGCCACGTAGCCTCATCGGCCATCGGTGCCTCCGCCTCGGGCGTCGTTGGCACATCGGCCCACAGCGCACGTCGGAAAAGATGCAAAAAGAGTTGTTCAGCCTTGGTAAATCGTTTCATAACGAGTAATCATTTGTTCCACCCCAAACTGCGACACCACCTTGCGATAGGCCCTATCAGCCTTCGCCTCATCGCCCACCGCCTCACGAAGGGCGGCGGCAAGCGCCGGTGCGTCGCCGGCGGGGAAATAGGTCACCTCATCGGCCCCATACTTCTCGCGCATGCCGGGAATGTCCGACGACACGATGGGTGTGTGGGTCAGCGCGGCCTCAGCCATCGACAAGCAGAACCCCTCGCTCCATGATGTCTGCGCAAACACATCGACCAGCGAGAGGTAGCGCGAAGCCCTTGGGCGCCGCCCCAGGAAGAGCACACGACCCGGGGCAAAGACGTTGCGCCAACTGTTGCAACGCTCCATCCTCAGCCCCGTTGCCGATGAGCAGCAACCGATAGTGGGCTGGCAACAACGCCAGGGCGCGTATGAGCACATCGAGTCCCTTGATCTTGTCGAAGAAGCAGATGTTGGCCACCAATACGCCATCACCCTTGAGTTCACGGATGCGACGGCAGTCGTCGGCATCGGGCGGCACGTCGACCGTCGGTTCCTCCACACCATTATAACAATAGGTGAGGCGTGATGGGCGAATCCAATGCGCATAATGGTCTACGGCATCGCGGCTGAGCGTCACCACCCTGTTATGGCGACTGAGCGTGCGCACAAAGAGGTGGCCGAAGATCCAGCCCAATCCCCGTCCGTAGATAAAGCGAAACTCCTCGAAGACATACGAGTGGATGGTGGCCACGGCCTTTACGCCCCTCGGCACGCCATGGATCCAAACGTAAAGGTTGGGGCGAAGACCATGCGTATGCACCACGTCGTAGCCCGTGAGATCGGTGGCCCTCAGCAGACTGATGCGCGTCGCGCGACAGGGAAACGCTATGGCGTCGGTGGTGACGGGATCGAAATAAAACACGTGGCACTCATGGCCACGGGCCATCATGCCCTCCACCAATTGTTGCACCACACGGTTGGGCGCCATGCGGTAAAGCGAAGGAATGATGTAGGCTATTCTCATAGGTCGGTTCGTCCCATCATCACATAGGCCCATTTGGATAGCCACGGATGCGGATAATATTTCAGGTCGGTCACCCACAGGTCGTTGTAGGTGTTCAATGTGTGCAATCCCTCGAACCCTGGAGGAGGCGTCAGTCGGCGCACCTCGGCCATCGTCCATCGGCCCACCTCGCCAGTGATCTCTTGGATGCTGAGCGCCTCGCCATACCATTCGTTGCACACCTGCGCCGGTCGGTAGCGCTTGCCCTGATGCTCGAAGACGGCACCCGCGTTGCGTGCCACACGCTCCTTGAACACAAGGGGTTGCGAGGCCACATAGTTCTCTCCTTGCTTGCGATAAAGGTGGAGCGTGTCGCCGTTGAGCCCCTCACCCTGCGTGGCCAGCACATAGCCATCCAGGAGGATGGAGTCTGACAGGTCGACCGCCACCAAGTCGCGCTCACGCCGGCAGCTGCCATCGGCGCGGTTGTAGCAATAAAGCGACAAGCGGTTGGCCCGCGAGCTCTCGGGCATGAACCACACCCAGTCGCCCTCGCGACGCACGATATAGGGGAAGCTCAACTGCAAGGGTTCCTCCAACACGGGGCGACGTTGGCATATCTTCCACGTCGCACGGTCGATGGTGAGTTCGGAGATGGAGCCTTTCAATGTCTGCAACGAGAAGTCCTCCACCAGCAACGTTATCGCCTTGTCGTCGGCGTCGACAATGAAAGGGTCGGCAAACCAACGGTCGCGGTAGGGATTGCCCACCACCATGAGGCGGCCGTCAACCCAAAAGGCTACGGCCCATCGTGCCTGTAGCAGTCGGCACAACGCGTTCTTGATTGTTTTCAACAATGAAGGCATATCTTGTTATAATGGCTATCCGCGATTCCTCCCACAGAAGGTTTATGTGGATTTTGCATGAGGCCCACCGCCTCATTACTTCCCTTCGGTCAGTGGGTCTGCGACAAATCTCGTGAGATTTTAAAACACCGACGGTGTTTCCATTCTGTCGTCATTCGATACGGTCGGTGGGGCTTCGCCGAGTCTCGTGTTCTTTTGATAAATCACCCCGAATGGTTTCTGTGTTGCTCTGTGCGATCTGTGGGCAAAATCTCTCATTTGCTTTTTCAAGCGCATTGGGCGCTTAGTTGTCTCCCACAGATCTCTCAGATTTGCACAGATGTTTTTCCTTGCATCCAACTTTCCGCATGCGAAAGATCCGTGCTCATCCGTTGCGCCGGGGCGCATCAAAGACCAAGCAGTAGGCAGCGGAGCAAGAGTAAAGGATCCGTGAAAAGACCGATCCGTGCGCATCAGTGATATCAGTGTTTTTTGATAAAGCAACCCGAATGGCATCTGTGTTGCTCTGTGCGATCTGTGGGCGAAATCTCTCATTTGCTTTTTCAAGCGCATAGGGCGCTTAGTTGTCTCCCACTGATCTCTCAGATTTGCACAGATGTTTTTCCTTGCATACAACTTTCCGCATGCGAAAGATCCGTGCTCATCCGTCGCGTCGGCGGCGCATCAAAACCAAGCAGTAGGCAGCGGAGCAAGAGTAAAGGATCCGTGAAAAGACCGATCCGTGCGCATCAGTAATATCAGTGTTTTTTGATAAAATCACCCCGCATGGCATCTGTGTTGCTCTGTGCGATCTGTGGGAGAACAATAATTCCCGCCTGTTCTTTTGATAAAATCAGCCTGCATGGCTTCAGTGTTCTCTGCGGGCGAACAGAGAGACGAGGATCGATGGTGCACGAAGCACGCAATAGACCCATTCGGCCATATATTTCAGCGTAGTGCGGCGGTTCTCGTGCCAACGCCCACGCAACTCACGCAACATCACGTAGTTGGAGAACGCATAGTCAACGCATTTCTGTCGGTCAAAGCGTTGGACGGAGAGGCGCGACGCCCCTGCCGTGTGGTAGATGCGCAACGGCTGGAAGAGATACCGCGTGTTCCACCTGCGGGCCAATCGGTTCCAATAGACGCTCTCGCGCACGTTCACCACTTGGTCGGCCAGCCACGTGCCACGGTCGTCGAACAAGGCGGCGTCGGCCACCGTTGCCGTCCTTCGCGATATGATGTACTCGGCGGCGCATCCTCGCGTCCACTCCATCGTGATATAGTCGGAATCTTCGCAACCCGACTGGGAGGCCACGCGGCCCACCACTCGCCCCTCGTCGTCGACCGACAGGGCGTTGATCATGCCGATGTCGGCACGCCCTTGGCGCTCCACCGTTTGCCACGCCTCCTTGAACACCGCCACGCAATGCGGCACCAACTCGGCGTCGTCGTCAATGTCGATCATCAGGGGCGTTCGCACATGGCGGAATCCCTCACGCATGGCACGCGTCTTGCCCCCATGCGCCAGCTCCACATAACAGATATCAAAGTCCGCCAGCCCTCGCCATTGGTCCACAGCCTGTCGGGTAGCGTCGTTCACCTCATCCGACACGATGAGCCACACAAAATCCTTGCACGTCTGCCTACATAGCGACGCAAAGAGCCTTCCCAGCTCAGCCGTTCGCTGATAGGTAATGGTGAAAACGGTAAAGGCGGGAAGGGCGCGATCGTCGTCCATCAATGACTGCTACGGAGCAAGTTTTGGTACACCCACGTTCTCAGTCGGGTGGGAAACGCCACTTGCGCAAACCGCAAGCCATAGTTGATGAGCAGGTAGGGCAAAGAAATCAGGTGCTCGTCGTACATATAGCGAAACACCTTCATGTGCTCACGGAAATAGGTCAGTCCGCCACGTCGTGCAAACTGGTCGGCTCCCGACCGCACATTCACCACCACATCCTCGATGTTGCGTATCTTCACGTGGTTCTTCATCAGTCGCGCCCAGAGGTAGAAGTCCTCCTGCCGGAACCGACCACTGTAGTTGCCCGCCGCCATGAGGTCGGCCTTTCGCAAGATCACCGTCACGTGGTTCACGCCACATCGCGTACGCATCATCTTGTAGATGCCGGCGTTGTCGAGCGGCAACATACGGCGGTCCACGATGTTTGTCGGGTCGCCCACAAATTCGGTGATCATGCCGCCCACCATGCCCACCTCGGGATCGTCGGCAAACACGCGCATCTGCTTCTCGAAGCGGTCGGGCATGCAAATGTCGTCCGAGTCCATGCGTGCGATATAGTCGTACTGGCAGTTCTCGCAAGCGATGCGCAGCGCCTCACCCAACCCACGGTTCACCTCCTGTGGCAGAAACCGCAACGAGGGATATGTGCTTTCCAGCTCGCGCACCACCGCCAGCAACACCTCGGGCAACGGACCGTCGCCCACCATCACCACCTCCGCCGGCGGCAACGTCTGTTCATACGTGCTACGAATGGCGGTCCTCAAATACCCTGGGTCGTCATTCTTATAGATCGACATGGCCACGCTAAACCGCAGGCCCTTATTCATATTATTATCTTTCCCTAACATCCAAATTATTGTTTACGCTACGCCTGACTCTCAACAATCAACTTTCTGTCCACAAAAATCTTTTGAAAGGCAGAAACATACTGTATTATTTGTCAGCATTATCCACCATACACACGTTCATACCGTTGATAAAAGACCTCAGGCGAGTAATCCTTATCGAAACGCTGGCGTAGGCGAGCACCGATTGCATCGTCAGCCATGGCATTTCGGATAGCCTCAGCCAAACGAAGAACGGTCGCATCCTGATTTGGGTCGATCTTGAATGCAGCGACGTCCTCCTTACCCGTCGAAGTCCACGGGGTACGATAGCCAAAACATTCCTTTACGATGGGCAACTCACTGACCACAACCTTTTTCTGATAAACGGCAGCCTCCAACAAACTCAGGGGGAACCCCTCCGAATGACTGGGTAGCGCCAGAATGTTGTAATAAGGAAGGAAGCGGTAGGCGTCCTTTCGATGGCCCGCAAACAACACCTCGTCGTTCAGCCCCAACGATTGGCATAACGTCTCAAAATCGCCTCGATCTTGTCCATCGCCCACCAACACCAGGCGGAAGCGATGCCCCTCCTGATTCAGCAGGCGCAAAGCACGAAGCATCAGATCAACACCTTTTCTATATATAAGGACTCCGTTCATGCCAATAACAGTACGTCCTTGTGCACGCCACAATTCCAATTGATCGACAAGCGCAGCATCGTCAGGGTTAAAGACTTCATTCTGCTTGCTTGGCAAGAGACGGGTGTTGTAAACATAGCGTAACTTACGGCGACTGATCCACCGCGAATAATAGCGCATCATGTCTTGCGACAAGCATACCACCCTATCCTGCCACAACGTACTTGCCAGATACGCCAAGGCCATCAGGCCACCCTTTGCCCATCCGTAAAGGCTCGGCAGGTCTTGGAAACAATAGCAGTGGAGCGTCGTAACAAACAGAGGTCGGCCCTGACTTCCGTTACGTTTTGCCAATGCACGGCGATGCCTCATCACATACAACATGGGGCCTACGCCATGGGCGTGTATCACATCAAAGTGCTCGGGAAGGGAGGCAGAACCGCCCAAAGACACAACTGGGCAAGGATAACTTGCGGGGCTATCACATGCTTTTAGGTAGTAGATGACGCACTCGTGCCCATGGGCACTGAACACAGAAACCAAATCGGCAACCACCTGATTGACTCCCGACACGCCTAAATGATTGATAATATGTGCGATACGCATAGACTGACTGTTATCGAAATCTATTTCTTCCTTGCGGCAACTACCTCCGACAGGAGTTGTTCCCACAACTTGACGATGTGTAATGGCATGAAGAATCGGGAACGCTCTATGGCGTTTTTCTGGAGTCGGTGGCGCAACGCGACATCTGTCATCACGCTTTGCAGCGCCTCGGCCAATGCCTCGGCATCTTCGGGTGGACACAACAAGCCACACTCGGCATCGCCAAATATTTCCTTCTGGCGCCCCTTGTAATCGGTAGCCACGCAAGCACACCCTTGGCTCATCGCCTCAACCAACACCAAGCCGAAGCCTTCGTAGCGTGAACTCAGGGCAAACACAGATGCCTCTTGGTACAAGCGCACCATATCGTTACGGAAGCCTAAGAACGACACGCTATCGCCAAGTTCCAATTTCCGAACCAACGATTGCAAATGGCTTAACCCATCCGCCTCGTCTTTGCCAGCAATGCAAAGTCGCCAACCTTCCGCCTGTATGTTATCCTTGCACCGCGCATGCACTTTCGTCCATGCCTCCAGCAACACGTCGAACCCTTTATAATGCCAGGAATCGAGGCGGCCTGCCGCCAACACGATCGGCTTCTTCGCAAAAGTGTTACCTTCCGCATCTTTAAACTCATTGCGGCCTTCCACCGTGGCCGGTTGCAAAGATAAGGGATTGGACATGACCACCACCCGACGCAATCGGTTGCCAATCACCTGTTTGTCTGCTTCCGTAAGAACCGTAACCACATCAAACAGACGATTGAGCCAAAACTTGGAAAAGGCGTTGCCACGACTCATCGGGGCACTATCCGGTCGTTCAAACGCGTCATGCTCTGTAGCAACCACAGGAATGTCGAGTCCCACACCAGCCACTTTGCAGATAAAGGAGCAAGTAGCCAAAATGCCAATGGCAACATCGGGCTTTTCCTGAACGAAAAGTTGACGCAACTGCTGGATAGCCCCCGTCCATTTCTTCACGCCATGAGGAATTGGGGGGAAGATATTGCGCACTTTTACGCTATCAGAGATCGCATACGACATTTCCAATTGCGTATTGGTAGCCAACACCACCTCATGATGGGATGCAAGCGCGTTGGCAAGCATCACCCCCACATGCTCGGCTCCACCAAAGCAAACACGAGATTGGACTAATACTATTTTCATACGTTAATGAGTACAGACAATTAATTATACCTCTCCTACCAACATCATCGCTGAACGATACTTACTCCAGAAGAAATAAACCAATATTACTCCCACAACTACATAAAACACGAATCTCTTTTTCTTTCCGAGCCCCATGGCAATACTTGGCAACATAAACATCTCACACGTAGCAAACACCGTGGATGTACGACCAGAAAGGGCTGTATAATTACAGAAAAAAATCAATATCAGCGTAGAGTAAAAATAAGCCCATCGAAAAAGATAATAAAACTTATCTTTTGAGGCAAGCACGGGTTCCATAAACGTATAAACCATCAAGATTACTATTTGGAAATAAATCATAGGATTGCGTAACCCCAAAGCCTCTTCTACATATTCTCCTTGAACGTATGTATCATAATTAAGGTCTTGGCTATATCCATCCACCACTCCAGAAATGGAACCAGCTAACAATTGAGAAAGCAACATTGCCATCACAAGGCTAAAGATGATTGAAATAGGCCCAATGCGCACTTTATATAGGAAATACAGCGGAATTCCCAATAACGACAAGTGGTGGAACTGATAAGCAAGCAAAACAACCAACATATATGCAACCAACTTGCGGTCGCGGATGAGTTTGATGGCTAAAATAAGCAGCAGAATGGCCAATGAAGATCGCATCTGCTGAAAGTCTCGATTCAACAAGAAACGCCCTGCATAATCGCATAAACCCAACAGAGGAATAGCGCAATACATCTTCAACCCTTTATATAGCAAAAGCATGGAGAGTCCGCCCATGGCCAAGAAATAGAAGGTCGCATTATTATAGATCAACTTTACTATAGAGGCCAACAACAAATAGCCATGCTCTGCATAGCCATAGATTTCTCCGAACCAATTTATTTCCCAAGGAAGCGGAGCTTCATTAAAAGCAATTTCATAAACACCTTGATCCGGCCATCCATTACGTGTTCCTATCAAAAAAGTAAAAACGCAAAGAAACAAAACCAAGTATCGTTCTTGCCATTTTTCTTTCAAAGAAGAAAGGGAAGTACACGCAACATAAAATAGCGCGAAAGCGCAAGTGGTTATAAGTATTTTCATTTTTACTATACCTTTCCGTTATAAGCAACAAAACACTTTATGCGTTTTATTATTTGTTTGACTTTAAACAGGAAGAGTACCAACTTGATAGCCGACTGGTACCAACCGCGGCAAGCAGCAACCATACATCCCTTAACAACCGTCATCTCGTTCAGCGAACTTACTCGGTCTCGAAATGGCGCAAAGCGTTGCTTGAAAGCCACTGACGAATAATAGTCACGCCCATTCCAAAAGGCACGAGCAAACACAGCATCCTCCTTGCTTCTAACCGCAATAGGTTGCGCAGCGTTTCCTTCCAACAACGTTCGGAACATCTCAAGCACACGCATATCCATCTCATAAGTGCGCTCATCATAGTGACGGGTTAGCGACGCACTGTTGTACATGTAATGGTAAAACGCCACGGGTTCGTAGGCAATTTTTATGTCGTGCAGGAGAATCGCAGCCATGGTGTATTGGTCCTCGCATCCGTAAATGCCCTTGGGATAACTGATGCCAAACCGTGTATAGACATCACGACGGATCAACTTATTTACGGTAAAACCCTGTATGTTAGCAAACAATTCCTTAAGCACATCTTCCGCTTGTAGCGATTGTGGACGCTGACATACATAATGGCGACTGTATTCATCCTCACGGTAAAGGTCGCACATCGTCATGTCCGCCTGTTCGCGCTCAGCCGTAGCATAAAGGCGGTCGAGACCTTCTGGGCTTACCCAATCATCGGGATCTGCGAAAATCGTGTATTTGCCTATGGCCTTACTTAAGCCATAATTGCGAGCATCGCTCAAACCACCATTCTCCTTATGGAAAATACTAATGCGCGCATCCTTGCGCGCATATTCCTGGCAGATGCTCCAAGAACCATCATCGGAGCCATCATCGATGAGTAGCAGCTCATAATCGGTAAAGGTCTGGGCCAACAAGGAGTCGATGCAGCGACGCATCAAATGCTCCATGTTGTAAATGGGAACTATGATAGATATTGCTGGCATGTAGTTTTCTTTTTATAGCTAAACATAAAGTATGCAAAACGACACTTCATACAGCAACTACCTTTTTACTAATGGGTAAAGGACAAGCCGCCAATATAGCATGGGCATTAAAAACAGGAGGAGCCCACTTTGTAATATCAGATTTTAGCAAATTCAATTTATTAACATCATCCAAAACCAATGGTTTTTCTAACTGACGGCCTACACTTGTACCATAATCCTTAAACTTAAAATAGCCCCCACTTAATTTTCCACCCAATTCAATCCAACAATTAGGAATGCCATAGGCATCAGAAACGATTAAGCCATGTAGTGAACTAGAGGCTATTATCTCACAAGAGCAAATCTGATCAATCACATCAGTCCACTTGTCATAATGGGCTAAATCAATTATCAGGACATCAGGACATTGAACCCTGATCGCTTCTACCACGTGATGTTTATAATCTATAACATGTGGGATTACGCCCATTTTGTGCTTTTTCTGAACTACGGGTTTGTAAAACATCGGCAGAAGCAATGCTGGATCGCCGTATACTTCTGGACAATCAACACCTTGTTCAAACAGATAATCACGTGTCAAACGGCCTCTAACAGACATAACGGACTTTGGAACAGACAATGCCCGTTTAGCACCAGAGCAACCACTACCCCAAACTATTGTTTGTGCGTTTTTGTAATTCAATCCATCAAGCAAAGTACCAATGCAAAGATAATTTTTCAAACGGAGCCAATGGGCTATTTTGAAATTATGATAAAAGACAACGGGTCTACCTGTCATCAACTTAACAAAATAGTAGTTCAAGTCGTCACCCCAATTACGATGTCGAATGCCCCGCCAAGTATGATCATCAACATAAGAATTAAGAATCAGAGCTCGACGAAACAGGAAAAGGTACAAGTCACGAACTTGAACCCACACAGTAACTAGTTTACTTAAAAGATACCTCATTTTAAAAATTCAGCAACGATTCTTCCACAAGCCATGCCATCACCATAGGGATTAACTGCCTTGCTCATCTTCTCATACGCATTATCATCTTCTAAGAGCATTGACACTTCGGTGACAATCTTGTTGAAATCAGTACCTACCAATTTGACAGTTCCTGCCTCTAAGGCCTCTGGTCTTTCCGTAGTGTCTCTCATAACAAGAACAGGTTTTCCTAATCCTGGCGCCTCTTCTTGTATACCGCCACTATCTGTTAGAACTATAGAGGACTTCTCCATCAGATAGACAAACTCAACATACTCTAAAGGTTCTATGAAGAACATATTACCTAACCCATCCAATTGTTCACCAAAAACCTCATGGATGGGCTTTCGCACATTAGGATTCAAATGCATAGGATAGACAAAATCCACATTAGGAAAACGTTGGCTGAGCGTTTGAATCGCCTTACAAATATGAATAAACCCTTCTCCAAAATTCTCTCGACGATGACCTGTAATAAGAACCATACGTCTATCTTGGGAAATACGACCCATATCATATCCGTGGGCAAAAATTTGCTTCTCCAAGATTTGGGATAAGCCATTGTCGCATTTTATCTTGTTTACAACCATGTGTAAGGCATCTATAACGGTATTGCCCGTTACAAAAATACGATCCGCCACCACACCCTCGTCAAGAAGATTCTGCCGGCTCAAAGTCGTTGGAGAGAAATTATAGGAAGCTATGCGACTCGTTATCTGACGATTCATCTCCTCTGGCCAAGGGCTATAAATGTTATGCGTCCTTAAGCCAGCCTCAACATGTCCAACAGGGATCTGCTGATAAAAAGCAGCCAAAGCAGCCGCGGTGCTAGTTGTAGTATCTCCATGAACAAGAACCACATGAGGTTGCACTTCTTTAAGCACATCCCTCATTCCCAACAGTACTTTTGATGTCACATCATACAAATCCTGCCCTTGCTTCATGATATTCAAGTCATAGTCTGGTCGAATATCAAAGATAGACAACACCTGATCTAACATTTCCCTATGTTGACCTGTTACACAGACTATGGTATCAAAATCTTGAGGATAAGACTGGAAAGCTTTCACCAACGGGGCCATTTTAATGGCTTCTGGTCTTGTTCCAAAGACAAGCATTATTTTTTTCTTCATAAGGCTACTGGTTTTTCATGTGTTTTTTAACTTGCTGCCAAAATGTTCCATTTACTAAATGCTGGACTACATGCTTGGGAAAGTATATACTCTGCGACAAAACATAGGCTAATGGCGCAGGCACACCTTTAGCAATCAGTTTTCTTTTAAAGCGCGCACCGTCTGGCCACCATGAGCCATTGAAATGATGAATGGTGCAAGTGTTGTTCGTCAAGATAATCTCTCCTGTATCAGGGCTTTTGGGACAGAAATAATCTTTAGGATACATGGTTATCAACCCTGGAAAGTCTTGAAAAGTATTATTCTGCTTGAGTCCATAAGGGAGCAACAAACGCGTAATTGTCTTAACATTGGGGGTAATGTCAAGTTGGCCATCAGGAAGCAAAAAATGACGCCCCACATAATATTCCAGATTTTCTTGAGCCCATTTACCTCCTTTCTCACTAGCCATGATGCCAGTAGGTACTTCCTTAAGGTTCTCAAAGCCTGAAAAGGCATGGTGAACCAAAAACTTATCCAAGGGCTTTATCACTTCAACATCCGTATCCATATAAACTCCGCCTTCATGGTACAAGGCATACAAACGCACTACATCTGTGACAAAAGCGAACTTTTTGTTATCATATGCTTCGCGTGCATAAGGGAACAAGTCTAAATCAAAATTATCTTCATTCCACTCTTTAATTTGGAAATCCGGGCAATACTTTTTCCACGAAGCTATACAGTTTAATGCTAATGGAGGCATTTTCCCCCTGCCAAACCAACAATAATGAATGACTTTAGGTATCATATCTTTCTTATATTTTTGTTCTTTTTACCGAAGCAATTATTTGCCTTTTCTCATAAAGGCCAAATGGAATCATGAGAAAACACAAAAAAGGATTATATGCCTCTTTTAGTATTTTTTTCCATGAATAGTTAGCTATCCTAGAATATGCAATGTATTTTCGAGTCAAGGTCGGTGAGAAACGATTAATGTGATTATTACGTTGTTGCAACACAAATATCACCCCCTTGGGATTATTTACATAAATACGCAATTGATTGTTAGAGTACCCATCTGGTCGATACATGCAAACCATCACTGGTTTATCCAACATGGCATACACATAGCGCTCGTCCATCTTATCATAAGCTGCTATTTCGGAAATGAACTTTTCACCATCTTGAACAGGAAAAGGATATTCTTTTAAGATGGAACTACGAAACACCATAGCTGTCTCCCCCTGATAACCTGCTTGATACAGCCCTTGCCCAGTAGCGTACTGAACCCCCTTAGGTATAGAAGGTTTCCTTAATACTGCATGAGTATCGTCTACTATTATTTTAGGTGAAATGACTCCTATCAGGTCACTCCTATCAGCGTTGTGCTCTATCCAAAACGACAGAATGTCCTCGACAGCTGTATCTGTCATCCAGTCATCAGAATCCAAACAAACAAACAACTCGGTCGTGCAAAGAGAGGCCGCGTGATTATGCGCTATCATTTTTCCTTGATTACTTTGATATACATACTCAATGTTAAGCAATCTTTCTCCTTGCCATTTTTCGATAAGATTACGGGTGTTGTCCGTGGATCCATCGTCTACAACCATCCATACAAAGCGCTTATCCGTCTGCCTTATCAAACTATTATATAAAGCAGGTAACGAATATGCTCTATTGTAGGTAGGCGTGAATACAGTCAATATGGGTTCTATCTTTTTCATTTATTCTGCAACCGTTCACCAAGAATTACTTCTACACCATTATTCTTGCAAAAAAATGTTTTAAGTATATCACGGCTTTGCCTAGCTTTTCTCCTTATAAAAGAGACATGATAACTTGCCGCAACCTCTTTGGGGTTAGACAACAATTTCCGAAGGAGTTTACCATCATCTGAATATTTATCCAACAGATGTGCCCAAGGTGCAGACTCACCGACGTAATCGTTTATCAGCTGTCTGACCTCAGCCAAATTCCATTGGTTTCTTCCCACTTCGTCTACCGTAAATGACATGCGGCGAAGCAATGCCTTTTCAGCGCCTTCAATGGCCTGCCTATCTTCTGGGTAGAAGGTGCGATGCCAATTGACAAGGCGGGCATAGGCGTCAAACACCACAGGATACACCTTCATCCAATTCCAAGTGGAGCTGACGCTCTCTTCATTGCATCTGCGTAGACAGAAAGCGTACTCGTCAGAAAAAAGTATCTTGCGTACGGCATACAACGCCATGTGGCGGAAAGTGGTTTCCACATCTTTGGGAAGAGCGAAAAACCGCACGGGCGTAGCGCTTCCATCGGCGTTAAAGAAGAGCGAACGAGCATAAAGGCACATGTTGAAAGTAAGCATGTGGTCCCACGACAAAGCGTCGTTTCGGCCACCATAAATGCCGGAACACTTGGTTTCCTTTTCTATAAAACGACGAGTTCCATAGCGCAACTGCGCATCGCACCACCATGCGCCTGGAACAATCAGTTCCACACCGCGTTGCAGAAGCTCTTGCATCTGCGCCTTACGCTCTGCAGTATAGAAGTCCTTGCGCATGGCATCATCTTGGTCGCAAAAAATGATCCATTGTCCGCAGGATTGCTCCATGCCTTCGTTCCTCGTCAACGACACGCCACAATTGGCATGAGAAAACACCTTGACTCGGTCGCTCTCATAGGACTGGCATATCTCAAGGGAGTCATCCGTGCTTCCGTCATCCATCAGTAACAATTCGAAATCGTTACAGGGCTGGCAAAGCACACTTTCGATGGTTTCCCTTAAATAAAGCGAGCCATTATAAACAGGTATTATGATTGAAAGGAAGGGCTTCATCTATGAATGGTTTTTGCGGTAATTCTCTTCATTAACTCTCGACAAGCAATGGGGCCTAATACGCCCACCAAGCTGTAAAGCCACCAAAGACTGTTATATCCATGGCCGTTGGGAACAGGCCATTCGGCCAAAGCTCCTTGGGGAAACATTCCTACTCCTACGAGCAACAACGTTAATAGCTTGAAAAACAAGAAGTGGAACGTTAGAATAGTCATTGTACCCCCCCCAACTATGTCGAGCCACCTACCAACTCGCAACGAGTTGATCAGGCCGCTTAATATAATCATAAGGTAAATTCCCGCCAAGGATCCCACAAGGAAGAGTATTGAATTATAGAATTTTCCTTGACCAACATCAACCTTCATGAAGGTTGCAAGATAGCACAACAATGGCAGGCATACCGATAACGCTATCAGCAAATGAGATCTACTGATTGGGAAATCCATCTTATGGGTTCCTGCCCAATAGCCTAAATAAAAGATAGGTAATATGTCCATTTCCCGATTAAGCATAAGGTCTATCGGCGCATAATAGCCCACCAAAAACAGAAGGACTACTGCAATTAAATCAAAGTAGCGAAACTTCGTTTTGTGCTTTACCCAAATAATGAGTCCAAACAACAAACTCTCCCAAAACAGGCTTATCAAAAACCAATAGGCTCCCAACATGCGTTCCCCCTGCCACATTCCTCGAACAGAACATTTCACATTGACGAACAGTTCTTGCCACGACAGGCTATTGTCGTAAAAGCCTATTCGACAGAACAAATTGTGCAACAATAAAAAGATGATGCTCCACTTGATGTAGGGGCAATACAGGTTTTTAAACTTTCGCACCACATATTGCCCCGCGCTATCCACCACCTTTGCATCTCGGAAGAAATAAGCAGAAAGGAAAAAGAACAAGGGCATGTGAAACAGATAGATAAAATCGTGCAAATATCCAGGGCAACCGGCATGGCCCATGACCATCAAAATAATGCCAAGGGCCTTCGCTATAGACACTTGGGCATTATGCCCACGACTTGCCAAGGTGTTTTCGACAGTAGTACGCATCTTATGATTTAGTCAGTCCCGGCAACTTTTTAACGACGATTCCCTTTACGTAGATTCGCTCAAATTCATTCATTCCTGCCAAATAAATAGCAACCAACGAACACACCACGCTTACTCCACACACTTCAACCAAGCGAAGGAAGGAATCAGGCTGGAGGAAACAAATGGCAGCAGGTGCGATAAAAGCAAGCACAGTGACCCATGCTGCTTTTAGCAACACGTTTGTGACAAAAGCCCGTATAGACAGATGAATCAGGTTCCTAACTATGAACAATCGAACAAAAACCATACTGAAGAATATGAGCAAATATATCACATAAGCCCAAACGGGTGAAGCTCCTATTGCAAAAGCGATCCAAGTCAATGGGAAATTAGACAGAGCCATCAAGCCCATGACTAATGTGTAATTACGAATTTTACCCGTTGCTTGAACTGCGGGCACCATAGAATTTCCCAATGTCAAACACATGGTGGACATGAGCGTCAACTGGGTGAAGACAACCGCATAATCGGGCACTATCTTAAGCCATAGGGTAAGGATGGTGCGCGTTTCCAAGCTGATAGGAACGAAGAAGAACAGCATGAGGAAATAGGAGTATTTCGAGCCCATGAAGATGAGGCGGTGCATATACTCGTAGTCGCCCGAGGCATAACTCTTGGTAATCTGCGGGTTGAGTGCCACCATGAAGTTGCGCACGAAACTCTGCACCACATTATCGACCGTTGTAGCGACGCCTCGCGCGGCATTGAGCACCACGCCGAAGAAGAGGTTCATCAGAATATTGACACCCTGCGTATTGAGCATCCACGCGCCGTCGCCCAACATGCCCCAACCTGCGAAGCTCGCCATTTCCTTCACCAGTCGTTTATCCTTAACGATCTGAAAACGACACTCCTCAAAGTTGCGCAAGCAGTAAACCCAATAGATAACCGTGGTTAGGGTTGACACGATGAGCAGCAACACGGCATACGACTTCAACTTATCGAAGGGCGAAACGTAAAGGGCATAGACGATAACCAACTTCATGACGGCATCCCAAATGCTGATATACGCATAGATGTTCATCCGCTCATGCGAGATGATCGACGCGTTGTAGGGCACCATCAACAGACCTACGACAAACGAGATGAGCGAGCACTGCATCACCCAGTTGGCAGCCACCATACGCTCGGGTGGTATCTTCATCTGGGTATTGAGGAACCACACGCCCACAGCCTCAACGGCCAAGACGATCACCACGGCCATGGCTATCTGCACCTCTACCGACACGCTGAACACTCGCCGCAACGTCTCATAATCACCCTTGCCCAAGGAGAAGGTGAGGTAACGACTGATGGAGGCCGACATGGATGCAGTCAACAACGTGAACATGCTGACCACACCACCCACTACATTGTAGGTACCATAGTCCTCCACACCCAACACGTTCAGAATAACGCGGCTCGTATAAAGACTCACCAGCATCATCACAAACATACGAATGTACATAAAGAACGTGTTCTTCGCGATGCGCTTGGTATCGTGAGATTGTGTCATGATTTAGTTTTGATTCTCTTAAACACGTAATAAATGCAACAAAATTACTCTTCTTGTATTGGATTTGATAGGCAAAAAACATGCCTTCTAAGCTACCTATGAGTTTCTTATATTCTCTTGAAAATCCTGTTAAACTCTAATACATGGACCTTTGAGATCAGCCATGCTAAAATCAACGCACTTAGAATTGAGCAAGTTACCTCTATTATAAAATTGATTTGTGGGCAGAACGCCAAATACTGAAACGAGCACCCCAATATATCCAGAATCGGCCCCAAAATAATGTGAGCACAAAGAATATATAAGGTATTTCTTCCTATCCAATTAAATTTTAGACGATACTGTTTACATATCAAAATAATAGATAACGTTCCTATAAAACTTACCATTAAACCAACTATACTATAACCTAATGAAGCACTACCAATATCAAGGATAGGGAAAAATGCAGCAGTCACCAAACATAAAATGACAGACATAGCTTTTATATAATTAGGCACAACTATAACATCTTTTAGTACGCCATTCTTTACTATGTAGTTTCCTATATAAAGATAAATCACACTAATCGCTCCTGCCTGAAGACTCATTGGCATTTTCAAAAATTTAGCTGAACACAATGAATATGAAACCCCAAGAAGAAGAACTGCAATTTGTTGTAGTCTTGACTTTAATTTTAAAAGCAGCGTAAAGAAAAAGCACCCCCAAAATAATGCTAATAAAAACCAGGAAGCACCAATATGCGGAATATTACCAAAAAGAACATTACTTTCATAATTACTTCCCCATACTATTCTCGTCAAATCTATAGTCAACGAAGAACTCCAACTTTCATGATTCGTAAAAGTTTTAATAACATCGATCACGGTTATCAGAGTTCCTATTACCATATAAGGCCACAAATAGGCTTTTGAATATTTAGTCAAAGCCTCTTTTATTGATAGTTGCTTAATGAAAAATCCTGAAACCACAAAGAACAAAGGCATATGGAAAGAATATATTATATTTCTCAGCCTCGGCACAGCCCCAACCCAATAGCAATGTCCTATAATAACAAGAATTATCGCTATTGCCTTGGCCGCATCTATATAATCCAAACGCTGTTTCTTTTCCATTATCAGCTCTTCTTTCCCTTTAGTTTACCATAAACTTTATCAGCCACTGGGTTCAGGCATCCCAATCCTAATTTACTTAAGGTGTAATGCACCTTAAAGCCCAGTTTGTTGCTATCCTCAATCAAGTAAACAGGTTTATGACAAACCTTGAGGCCTTGATGGCGTACCCATGTGTTGAGCAAGAACTCTGAAATATACCCCATTTCACGAGGCGCAACACCTATCCCCCATTCGTTCCATCGCTTTTCCGCATCAAAGAGAATGGCAAAAAGCCATTCACAATACTGATCAAAGAGCGCCTTGCTGCAGATCATCATGTTGAAACATGACAACTGGGGGATGAAGAACTCCTGCGCGTAAGCGTCAGCATACTCGGGGTAGAGCGCCTTGACAGACGGCAAGATACAACGATAAAAGAACTGCTCGGGCAAATCGAGCGGGTTTGTTATAAATTCTCCCGTTCCGTAGGTCTTTGGAGTTGGCATTGCCATAATGACATCGTAATCGTTTAACAGAGTCAGAATCTCCTGCTGACTAAGAATAATGTCATTGGGATTTTTGACAATAGTGTTCTTTCTTACGAAGAATCTCCTATAATGGCATAATCCCGTATAATCTACGTCGTGAATGTCTTTCCATATATGATACAACGCGGTCAACTCACAATAGGTATCATTCTTCAATGATATGTTGTCGGGACCATCATCATCTTTAACAGCACCGTCGATATGTACGTCGGGATGCCTTGCTGCCCCCACGTGAAGAAGCCGGTAAGCATCGTCGCCGAATTTCTCGCATGGCTTATGCGCCGCAATGAATATTTCAAGTTTTGCCATACTATATAGCTTTTAATATGATTTAATGAGGAAGTTTACCTTGGAAACAGCTAAAATCTATCCCCCAAAAGCAACAAGCCTCGTTTACCAAACACCTTATATATAATGTACACCACCTTCCACCTTTGACTCAGATAGCGGAATTGACATTCGCTGCTTCTCATCCATTGAGATATAACTTTTACCTTTTCCTCTTTACAGGCATTAGTCAAGTTATCTCTCATCATACACAATAATGTATTGATGTGTGAACGATGACATTTCTTCTCAATCTGCTTTTTATCCTCAAATTTCTGAAGTTCTTCTAATATATATTCCTTCTGTTCAGGACATGTGAATTTACATGCTGCCATCATTCCAAGGATACGATAACCTGAACCACAAAGATTATTAAGAGCTAAATTATCAATTAAAGGATCATGGAAACGCTCATGCAATAATTCTGCAATTTGCTTATAAGCCTCGAAATCTGTGAAAAACTTTGGATTATACCCTTTCTTAAGCGAGGACATGACGCTATTCTTACGAATGAAGTACTTATAAACCGACAAAGTATTATCAACAATAGTTCGTTAAAATTTGAGATAAAGGCTAAGCAGTTTTACGCTGCCAGCC
>ERZ780141.923-NODE-923-length-19371-cov-8.671309_pt1 | contig 19371 bp, 15 predicted proteins | sample MGYA00433080_ERZ780141 | MGnify/ENA primary metagenome ERZ780141 (study PRJEB29588, sample SAMEA2154047) | human gut metagenome | biome: human gut; feature: human-associated habitat; material: faeces | place: Denmark | collected 2008/2010 ... | reverse complement strand
CCCGCAACAACCCGTCGGTGGTGTTCTGGAGCCTTGGCAACGAGAGCGGCTATGGCACCAACCACGACGCCGCCTTCGCCCTCATGAAGACGCTCGACAACCGCATCGTCCACTACGAGGGTGCCACCAACGCCGGTCGTGCCACCGCTACCGAGTTGTGGAGCCGCATGTATCCGTCGCTCGATGAAGTGAAGGCGCAGGCCAATGGCAACTGGGCCGAGCAGCCTTTCTTCATGTGTGAGTACGACCACGCCATGGGCAACTCGCTGGGCAACCTCCAGGAGTACTGGGACATCCTCGAGGGCAGCAAGTATGGCATCGGTGGTTGCGTATGGGACTGGGTCGACCAGTCGATCGTGGCTTCTGAGGATATCATGAGCGGCAACCTCATGCAGAACGGCTTCCACAAGTACCGCACTGGTTACGACTATCCCGACGCTCCCCACCAGGGCAACTTCGTCAACAATGGTATCATCAATGCCGACCGCTCTTGGAGCGCCAAGCTCGATGAGCTGAAGAAGGTCTATCAGTATGTGTCGTTCGACCAGTGCCAAACAACCGGCGGCAACACCGCTGAGATCACCCTCACCAACAAGTACGACTTCACCTCGCTGGGCGCCCTGCGCTTGGCTTACCAGGTGGTGGTCGATGGCAAGGTGGCCAGCGAGGGCAATGTGGCTCTCGACGACCTCAAGCCGGGCGAGACAGGCTCTGTCACCGTGCCTACCGCCTACGACGAGGCTGAGGCCAAGGGCAAGGAGGTGCTGCTCAACCTGAGCGTTGTGCACCCCGCCGCCACCGCTTACGCTCCCGCCGGCTACGCTGTCGCTACCGCACAGTATGTGTTGCAGGATCGCGACAAGCTCGCAGCCGTCGACCTCAAGGGCAGCAGCGCCGAGCCGCTGAGCGTCACCAAGTCGAACGGCGTTACCACCATCAGCAACAGCAAGGTGGAGATCGCCTTCAACACCAACTCGGGCAAGCTCACCAAGTGGTCGCAGAACGGCATCAGCATCGTCAAGGATGGCGCCACACCCGAGTATGAGAACTATCGCTGGATCGAGAACGACGCTCCTTATGGTAGCGACCCCTGGTACGACCAGGGCAACGGCATCAGCAGCCATAAGGTAACCATCAGTCGTGTGGATGGTGGCAACAAGGTAACGGCCACCGTAACAGGCACCGGCTCATGGGTCAACTACACCTTCACCTACACCATCTATAAGAACGGTGTGGTCGACCTCAAGACCCAGTTCACACCGCAGGTCACCGCCACCGATCTCTATGGCGCCGTGCGCCGTCTGGGCATGCAGCTCGAGATGCCGGGCGAGTTCAGCCAGGTCAACTACTACGCTCGTGGCCCGCTGGAGAACTACACCGACCGTTGCACAGGATCAAACCTCGGTCGCTACGCCACCACCGTGTTCGACATGAACGAGTATTACCTGCGCCCGCAGACCATGGGCAACCGCCAGGATCTGCGCGAGCTCACGCTCTCCGACGGTCAGGGCAACGAGATCAACATCCAGACCGAGGGTCAGGTGGCGTTCTCTACGCTCTACTGGTCCGACCAGACCCTCAAGTCGTATATGCACAACTGGGAGCTCCCCATGGCCGCTGATGCGGCCGACCGCACCATCTACGCCCACTTCGACTATGTGCAGCGTGGCATCGGCTCAGGCAGCTGTGGTCCCGGCGTCATCTCTAAGTATGTGGTTCCCACCTCGGGTACCTATGGCTACACGCTCCGTTTCACCACCTCCAACCCCGTCATCCAGGGCATCAACAAGACCATGAGCGACGTGGAGACCATGAAGGTGTCGCACAACAGCAAGGCCGTCACCGTCAGTGGCGACATCGCCGCTGGCACCTCAGCCCGTCTGTATAACGCAGGGGGTGTGTTGCTCCATCAGGTGAAGGCATCTGGCAACACCCATCGCCTCCAGCTCCCCCTGGCAGGTCTGCCCGATGGCTCCTACTTCGTGCAGGTCAGCAGCAAGGGCAACCAGTGTGTCCGCAAGATCCTGAAATAATCCTACCGCTCATTAGGTAACCTCCATAGCGAGGGAGCAGCCCGGGCCTCCGCCCCGTAGCTGCTCCCTCGCTTCGTTTTGTCCTCCTTTGTGCTCGAGTGCGATCCGTTGGTTCCCTCTCAGTGGTCATTCGTGAGATATCAAACACCGGCGGTGTTTCCTCTCAGTAGTCATTCGTAAGATTCGAGAGATTCGTGTTCTTTAAAATAATTCGTGTTCTTATTATACAAACACCGATGGTGTTTCTCTTCTGTGTCGATCTGTGCGATCTGTGGGAAAACAAATCACCCGCCAGTTCTTAGCGCCATCGACGCATAGTGTCTCCCACAGATCTCCCCGATTTCCACAGATGCGTTGCGCTCCGCATGCGAAAGAATCCGTGCCGATCCGTCGCGCCGACGGCGCATCAAAACCACGCCGCTGAATGCGGCGCAAGAGTAACCGATCCGTGAAAAGACCCATCCGTGCGCATCGGTGAAATCAGTGTTCTTTGATAAAATCACCCCGCATGGCATCTGTGTCGATCTGCGATCCGTGGGCGCTTTCTCCGACTTGTCTTTTCAAGCGCATTTAGCGCTTGGCTTTTACTCCCACAGATTACTCGGATTTCCACAGATTTCTCTCTACGGTTGCTGTGCCTTGCCGAGTCTCGTGTTCTTTAAAATAGTTCGGGTTCTTATTATGCGAACACTGGCGGTGTTTCTCTTCTGTGTCGATCTGTGCGATCTGTGGGAGAAATATTCTCGTGCCGTATGGCCCATTCAACATTCTCAACACTCCTCCCCCAAATATACACTGTTTTTCTCAACGACCCCCCGTTCGCCTCCAAATACGCCATTCCTGGCGCATTTGTGTAACCGCTTAACATTCAAATAGTTATGATTCGGGTAGCCCGTTTGTCGCTCCACGCTTCACATTCCACGCCACGAAAGACCACCTTTCGCACCTCGATACCTAAGCTTTCGCACCACGAAAGACCATCTATGGCACCACGATACCTAAGCTATCGCAACGCGAAAGATGCCCAATCGTCAGCCCACGACACACAAAAAGTAAACCGATTCAACAAATCACCCCAGTTCCTTCTCTATCTCATCCAAAAATCCCGCACAACTTTTTAACCAAAAACCACGACACCCCTCCCTCCCGCTTGTCCCACCCACAAGCGCGCCCTACGCCGCTTACCCGTCTCCCCACAAACATTTTTGCCCACTTTTTCGCAAAATCCCGTCGTAATTGTCCCTCGTTTGAGAAAAACGCTGTAACTTTGAGACATGCAAAGAAACCTGTGGACACACGATGAACTGGTGCTTGCCTTAGCTCTCTATTTCCAATTACCCTTTGGGCGTTTGAACCGCAACACGCCTGAGGTGAGAGAGCTTGGCCGACTGCTGGGACGTGGCGAAAACTCGGCGGCTCTCCGCCTGGTGAACTTCGCTGCCTGCGACCCTTACATCCTTGCCACAGGGCGCCACGGCATGGCGAGCGGTGCCAAGACCTGCATGCCCGTTTGGGAAGAATATGCCAACAACAAGGAACGACTCTTCAAGGAGGCCGCCGAGATACGCGCACGCCTCCAGCAACAATCCATTGAGCAATCGTTGGGCATCACCACAACCGATTTGGAAGGCAAGACCAGAGAAGCGGTGGTTCGCCAAAGGGTCAACCAGAACGTGTTCCGCACGATGATACTCAACAACTACAACGAGCAATGCGCCATCACTGGCATCAACGACTCGCGCCTGTTGGTTGCTAGTCATATCATTCCTTGGGCAGAACGCAAGGACACACGCCTGAATCCCGAAAACGGCATCTGCCTTTCCTCGCTCTACGACCGAGCCTTCGACCAAGGACTCATCACTATACGGCCTGACGACTATACTGTAATGGTGTCGCCCTCATTGCGCGACACCCTTACCCAAGCCACCTACGCTGAGCATTTCGGAAAGATTGCGAACCGAAAGATCATCCTTCCCGAAGAGCATCAGCCCAATGGCACATTCCTACAGTATCATGCCGAGAATATTTATATCAGATAACGATGCAAGACACGAATATCCAAACTGGTGTTTATGAACAGATCATCAACCGTCTGTTCCGCTTGAAGTTGGACAGGGTAGACACGGAACGTTTCTTCATTGGCAAGAAAGCCATATCGAAAGACGACGCGGTGCATATCCTGAGCAAGTATCTACAGCATCTTATCGAAGTGGCTTTCATTGGCGCTCCCGAGGACGACGGTGCCCAAACCTATACCGATTTCATCAATTCGGTGATCAAGACCTTGGGCCGTGAATTTCGGGTGGACGATACGGAGCTCGACCTGATTGATGCGCAGAAGAGCATCCTCACGGCTGTGATCGATCGCACCAATTGCGAGTATCCCGACATTGAGGCTCACCTGAAAGCCATCACACCCATCACCACGCTCAGCCGTAGTGCCCTGTTCTTTGGTGGGCGAGGGCCTACCGATATGGAGAGCGAGCTGAACCGCGAGATACTCTGTGCCGACGAGATATGCTGGGTGGTGTCGTTCATCAAGACGAGTGGACTGAACCTGCTTTGGGATAGTCTGAGAAAATTCACAAGCGAGGGCAAACGCCTCCGTATCATTACCACCACCTACACAGGCGCAACCGACTACGACGCCATAGCCCGACTGGCCACGTTGCCCAACACGGAGATTAAGATATCCTACGACGGCACGCAAGACCGCTTGCATGCCAAGTCGTATATCTTCCTTCGCAACTCGGGCTTCCATACCGCCTATATCGGCTCCAGCAACCTCTCGTGTTACGCCCTGAAGGATGGCAAGGAATGGAACTTCAAAGCCACGCAGTTTGAGTTGCCACAGGTCATTGAGGAGGTGCGCAACTCGTTTGAGGCTTATTGGTGCGACGACACGTTCGAGGACTTTATTTCTGGAGTGAGCGATGAGCGGTTGAAGCGAGCGTTGGGCGCCGATTGGGAAACGCCGTTGCTCGACTTCTCGGCCCTCGACCTCATGCGTGCCAAGGATTACCAACAGGAGATATTGGAGAAGTTGGATGTGGAGCGCCATGTGCACGGCCATTACCACAACCTCGTGGTGGCCGCCACGGGAACAGGTAAGACGGTTATTGCCGCATTCGACTTCAAGCGCTATCGCGAGGCGCATCCCGATTGCCATTTCCTCTTTATCGCCCATCGGCAGGAGATATTGCGCCAAGCCATGCAGACCTTCCGCATTGTGCTCGAAGATCCCAACTTCGGAAGTTTGTGGGATGGCAACAATGAGCCGTCGAGCTACCAGCATGTGTTTGCCAGCAAGGACACGTTGCGCAACCGTATCGACCACTTGTCGCTCACGGAAGACTATTACGACTATATGGTGGTTGATGAGGTGCACCATATTGTGGCCCCCACCTATGTCAAGCTCATGACTTGCTTCAAGCCGAAAATTCTCCTGGGTTTGACGGCCACGCCGGAGCGTACCAATGAGCAAGAGGACATCACCACCTTCTTCGATGGCCATATCTCAGCCGAGATACGATTGCCCGCCGCTTTGAACGCTGGGCTGCTCGCCCCTTTCCATTATTACGGCATACCCGACAATGTGGACCTGTCGGAGGTGAAATGGAGTGGGCACGGCTACGATGTGGCGGAGCTCTCGCGTATCTACACGCAGAACGATTTCCGCACAGGGCTCATCCTGAAGAAGATGCAGCAATACATAGGCAACAGTAGGCTGAATAAGGTGCGTGCCCTCTGTTTCTGTGTCGATAAGAAGCATGCCACGTTTATGAACGCCAAGTTTACGTTGGCGGGATTGCGGACAGACGTGCTGACGAGCGACGACGATGCCCGTCATCGCGCCTTGGTGAGGAAACGATTGCAGAAGGGAGAGATCAACTACCTTTTCGTTGTCGACCTGTTCAATGAGGGTGTCGACATTCCAGAGATCGACACCATTCTCTTCCTCCGTCCCACCGAGAGTGCCACGGTGTTCCTACAACAGTTTGGGCGTGGCTTGCGACTGCATCAGGGCAAGGACCACCTGACCGTGCTCGACTTTGTGGGTCACTCGCGTGCCGAGTTTAGCTATAAGGAGCGTTTCGAGTCGTTGATAGGTCGCCATTCGCGCAACATCAAGGACGAGATAGAGGGTGGCTTCACCAACGCCCCATTCGGTTGTAAGATTATCCTTGAGGAGAAAGCCAAGGAAGAGATTATTGCCAACATCGACGGTTATCTGCGCAGCCTGAACCGTAACCGTGTCGTTAAGGAGATAGCCGCCTATCATGAGGTGTGCAAGGGTGCTTTCTCGATGAAAGGATTCTTGGATTATAGTCATGTGCCATTCCATAAGCTCTACGGCAGTTTGACGTGGGGCGAGCTGTGCCAGTTGGCTGGCGTGCGCAAGGAGGTGTCGGCACATGCTGCCCAACTGAAGTTTGCCGTCACCAAGAAATGGTTGGCCACCGACTCGTTCTCTTATTTCTCGCAGTTGTTGCGGTTTGCGGAGCATGGCTTCGCGTGCGACACCACAGCGTTCTCAGAGCAGCAACGCCGTTGCGCCGTGATGCTCTATTACGACTTGTACGATGCGGCAGGCCAATACGCAAGCCTTAACGATATGTTCAGCGACTTGGCCTCCGACACGTTGTTTGTGGAAGAATTTAAGGAGGTCGTCGCCTATCTGCGCGACCGTTGCTCAGCACCTGAGAAAGCCGACAATTCGGTTTATAAAGACTGGAGTCCGCTTCGCTTGCACGGTGTCTACACCAAGGCGCAGATACAGGCCGCCCTGGGCCTCTCCACCCTTGAGCGCAAGTCGCCCTCGCGCGAGGGAGTGGAACGCTTGAAGAGCATCCAGTTGGAAGCCATGTATGTGGACATCATCAAGAAACGCGAGGAAGGATCGCTCACGGCCTATCAAGACTATGCACAAAACCGCGAGTTCTTCCATTGGGAAACACAGAACCGGGTGCGCGAGGGAAGTCGTGAGGCTGAGGCTTACCGTAACGGCGATAACAACATGCTCTTGTTCGTCAGGCAGCAAGCCGAGCATCCCGACTACGGTTGCCGCATGGGTTTCACCTACCTCGGGCAGGTCACAATGAAAAGCATGGAAGGCTCAAAGCCCATGCAAATCGTATGGCACCTCAGCACCCCTATGTCGGAAGCCACCTACGCCTTCGCCAGCCAATATAAAGCAATCGGATAGAAATGGATTTAACACGTCAATTATTACTATTAAACGGAGAACCTAAGACTTTAGCAGTCGATACAATTCGGAAAATTGGGTCGAAAGGATATCGTGTGCGGTTTAAGAACAGTGCTAAGTATTATAATTACGGCAATGACAAGGTGTCGTGGCTTAGCGATTCCGAATGGATTGACCCTATGTATTCCAAGGTGTTTGTTGGTCGCTCATTGAAATATAATGTACGGGAGATTTGGAAGTTTGCAAGCGGTGGTAAATGCTTTTGGCGAGTTATCCTAACTGATGGTCATGCTTTTGAAGGAGATAGTGCCAAGATAAGGGTATGTACGTCTTGTCTTTCTGATAAGACAAGCAAGAATACGTTTGCTTACCTAAGGCACGTGGCTTTCGTCAATCCATTAGGAAAGGACAAGGACAGCGATGGCATTTTGGCGGACATGTATGACAAAGTGGACTTCGTGGATTCGGAAACGGCTGCTGCCTGCTATCTAAATCCTAACAAATATAAACCTAAGACTCTGAATTGTTCTGACTTGATTTATCCTTTTGGATGCAATGCGAGTCAAAAGACTGCTGTGGCTGCTGCTTTTAAGCATCAGATGAGTGTTATACAAGGACCTCCAGGAACAGGTAAGACGCAGACAATCTTGAACATCATAGCCAATATTGTCCGACAGGGAAAAACGGTTCTGGTTGTGTCAAACAATAATTCTGCAACGGCTAATGTGCAGGAAAAGTTTGAGAAGTATGGCACGTCTTTCATTGTTGCGCCACTTGGAAGCAGGGAGAATAAGGAGAAATTTATAGCTAATCAACCGCTTGTTCCTACGGAATGCTTCTCTTGGGAACTGCCTTTTTATGAAATAATTAGTAAGAGTCAGATGTTGCACACCACATTGCAACGTCTTGACAAAGTGTTCGCTTTGCAAAATGAGCGGGCTAAGCTTTTGCAGGAGCAACAAGCAGTAGGGTTGGAGTGGAAACATTTTTGCATGGATAATGGCATAGGCGAAAGTGTGAAGACCCCGCACCGCGTAAGCTCTAAGAGCATTATGAGGTTGTGGCTGAACTACCAAGTATATGCCAATGGAGAAAAACCTGAGCCGACAAACTTCTTTTCAAGATGGATAGAGCAGATCAGAACGTGGTGGATGGAATGGTTGTGCAAGCATCGCCTTCATGTCGAAAACAAGGTTGACAAGAATAATTTTGGCCCACTCGTTAAAGAACTTCAGATGTTATATTATCTGAACAGGCAAATAGAGATAAAAAAGCGAATCGGTTCTGTAGAAAAAGAGTTATCCTCGTATGATGCAAAGAAATTGGTCAATGCTCTGACGGAGCTTTCGATGTCATTGTTCAAGTCCTCTTTATCTGAACACTATAAGAAACATAAACGCCTAAATTTTGCTACCGTCAATGAGTTGAGAAGGTGCGGTGAGGAATTTATGAAGCAATATCCAGTTGTTCTTAGCACTACGTTCTCTGCTCGCTCCTGCATTTTCACAGATAAGCCGTATGATTATATTATTATGGATGAGGCTTCGCAAGTGTCGATTGATACAGGTGCGTTGGCTTTGACGTGTGCAAGGAATGCTGTTATTGTAGGAGACACTTTGCAGCTTCCAAATGTGGTAACAGATGAAGATCGGGAAAAACTCAATGTTATCATGAGGCAATACAACATCGCCCAAGGATATGATTGCGCAAAGAACAGTTTCTTGCAATCTGTTTTGGATGTGATCATGGATGTTCCTGAAACTTTGCTTAGAGAGCATTATCGTTGTCATCCTCGTATAATTAATTTCTGTAATCAGAAATTCTATGGAGGAAACTTGCTCATTATGACAGAGGATAAGGGCGAGAATGACGTGTTGAGTGCTATAAGGACGGTGAAGGGTAATCATGCCGTAAACCACTATAATCAGCGTGAGATAGATGTGGTGAAAGAGGAAGTGCTGCCGAAATTGAAAGACTTCGACAGCATAGGAATAGTAACGCCATATAACAATCAGGTGGATGCATTCAACAATCAGTTGGATAGAGTAAAAGCTGGAACCATTCATAAGTATCAAGGTCGTGAGAACGACGCTATCATTATGAGCGTGGTAGACAATCAAATTACAGAGTTTGCTGATGACCCCAATATGTTGAATGTTGCGGTGTCGAGAGCAAAGAAAAAGTTCTGCTTGGTAATGACAGGCAACGAACAAGAGAAGCACGGTAACATTACTGATTTATTAGACTATATAGCGTATAATAATTGCACAGTAACGGAAAGCAAGTTGGCTTCTATATTCGACTATTTGTATGAACAATACACGGAGCAGCGAATGGCATTTCTCAAATCTCATCCGCAAATATCGGAGTTTGCTTCTGAAAATTTGACTTACAACATGCTCGTTAATGTTGTCGCGTCGGATCCTCGTTTTAAGGTCTTAAATGTGTTGTGCCATATTCCCTTACGTGAAGTTGTTAAGGATACTTCGCTGATGAATGAAGACGAATTGAAGTATGCGGGGAACTATAATACGCATTTGGATTTTCTTATCATTAATCGAGTAAGCAAGCAACCTGTAGTTGCTATAGAAACGGACGGGTATTCATACCATAACGAAGAAACGGATCAACATCGTCGTGACTTGATGAAAGATCATATACTTTCCAATTATGGTTTGCCTTTGTTGAGGCTTTCTACTAAGGGTAGTGGTGAACGAACCAAGGTTGTGGAATTGTTGAATACTCTGATATAGAGTTTTTGTCGTAAGTTTAGATAAAAAGAGACATCACGTTAGTCTATCTTGTGCTTGGCAAAGAACTTAAACAATATAGAACATCATTTAATGGCGTTACAGGTTAAAGAATACGTTGAGGCTTTTTCGCATCTCCACACGGCGAAGGTGAAGGGGCGGAAGGCTCCGCATAAGGCGGTGCTGTTGCTGGCTATCATAGATTTGGTGGAGAGCAACGTGATAAGGTGTCCACAGATCGAACTGACGGATGAGTTGGTGAAGCGGTTTCGGGAGGTGTGGCGGAGGTACCTGGGGCAGTCGGCCATCTTTACGCCCGACATAACGAAGCCGTTCTTCCACATGCAGCATGAGCCATTCTGGAGACTGGTGGGAGCGCACGACGTGGAGGCGATGATGGCGGCGGAGCAGCGACCTTGGCTCAAGGACAAGGCCGACAGGAAGGAGCTGCCGAAGGGTAGCTACTCGGTGGCGGCGATGCGCGCCGCCTTTGCTTACGCTGAGATGGACAACGGACTGTTTGCCGTGTTGCAGAACGAGGACGCACGTGCCATGCTGCGTGTGGTGCTCATCAACGAGTATCTGACGAACCAGCCGACCAAGATGATGCCTAACCTCGCCCAACTGATGATGGCTCTGCCGATGATAGCGCTCGTGGCGTAACGTCGCACGGTGACGGTGGGGTGGGGGCGGAGGCCAAATAATGTGAGAAATGTTTGGCTGTAAGCTATGATTTGATTAAATTTGCAGTGAGATAATAAACATTAGAAACCTTTTAGAAACCTTTTATTGCTGTATGGCAGACAACAACAATCAAAATCAAGTGAAAATAGAGCTGCGCCCCGAAGTGGCGCAGGGCGAGTACTCGAACCTGGCGATGATCAACCACTCAAGCAGTGAGTTTGTGATCGACTTCGCGCACATGCTCCCCATCGCTCCCCCGCAGATCTTCAGTCGTGTGATCATGGCTCCCGAGCATGCCAAGCGCTTGCTCTACGCCCTGCAGGAGAACATCGCACGCTACGAGAAGGAGTTTGGTGAGATTAAGCTTCCCCAGGCTCCCGCTCCCCAGGGTGGCCTCACCGCTATGCCTTTCGGCACGGGTAAGGCCTAATCGGCTCGCAACCCCAACGATTAGCCCCTTCTGCTGTGTGCGGAAGGGGCCTTTTTTGATTTTACCCATCATCCCACCTGCCATCTGTGCCGATCTCTGCGATCTGTGGGCGTATTCACCCAATTGCCTTTTCAAGCGCATTGAGCGCTTGGTTTTTACTCCCACAGATCCCGCCGATTTGCACTGATGCGTTGCGTTCCGCATGCGAAGGAATCCGTGCGCATCGGTGAAACTTGTCTTTTCAAGCGCATTGAGCGCTTAGTTTTTACTCCCACAGATCCCGCCGATTTCCACAGATTTCTCCCTTCAGTCAGTGGGGCTTCGCCGTGTCTCGATAGATTACCTCCCGTTGGTCGGTGGGTCTACGACAAATCTCGTGAGATAATAAACACCAGAGGTATTTCCTTTCAGTAGTCATTCGATAGATTCGCTGAGATTACCTCCCGTTGGTCGGTGGGGCTACGCCGAGTCTCGTGTTCTTAATATACAAACACCGATGGTGTTTCTCTTCTGTGTCGATCTGTGCGATCTGTGGGCGTGTTCTCCCACTTGCTTTTTCAAGCGCATTGAGCGCTTAGGTTACTCCCACAGATCTCCCCGATTTGCACAGATGCGTTGCGTTCCGTATGAGAAAGAATCCGTGCCGATTAGTGAAAAGACCCATCCGTGCGCATCGGTGAAATTACTTCCCTTCGGTCGGTGGGGCTACGCCGGGTCTCGTGTTCTTTGATAAAAGCAAGCCGCATGGCCATTCAACCTTCCTCATTCCACATTCTCAAAAGGCGGTCGCGCTAATAGTCCTTCGCCAGCCAGGTGGAAAAGAAGTAGTCGTACACCTGGTAGGCATCGTCTTCTTGCGTGATGATGTCGTTCTTGAGGAGACCCTTGATGGCCGCCTGCACCGAACTGGCTGATGGCAGGTTGTATTTTCTCATAAACGCCGCCGATGTCACGTTTCTCGCTTTGCCCTCGCGCGCAATGGCTTGGAGCACCATCTTTTGTTTGGGTGCAAGGTTGGATAGAAGATACTTGTAGGTTTCTTCTTGGGTTGTGATCACGTTGTTGGCGGCAATGGGAAGCACTGTGGTGCTGCAAACCTCGTTGGGGGCCGTGAGCGCAAAGAGTTCGTTCATGAGCATCTGCATGAACCATGTGCAACCCTCAAACTGTGCATACACATGCGCCACCACGTCTTTCTCGATTTGTTTGCCACGCTCCTCGAAGAGGCTTTGGCAGAAATCGGTGTATGCCTCGAGTGGGATGGGGGCGAGCCCCATGCTGATGGCGCTTTGGTAGAATGGCTTCGATGAAGAGTTGAACATGTTGTTCATGACATGCCGTTCGCTTCCGGCAAACACAAACAGAGTGTTGTGGCATTGTTGGATTTTGGTGCGAAGCAACGCCTCTACGTTCTTCTCTTCGTAGTTGCCGATCTGTTGAAACTCGTCTATGGCCACCACGCACGGGCGTTCAGCCGATTCTAAGTATTCGAATATCTCGTCGAGCGTGGTTTGCGGCGTCTGGATGTCGCCCAATCCAATGTCGAACGAGGGTTCGCCTGTCATGGCGTCAAGCTTGAATCCCATGCGCAGCGAACCGATCACCTGAAAGAAACGCTCCGTCCACTGGCGGCCCTTAGGCTTGAGCTCCTCATAGATGGCTTTGCCGAGGAGATAAACCAGCTCCGCTAACGATGTTGTGGCATAGATGTCAACAAAGAAGGTGTGGTAACGCTCAGCAAATGAGTGCTGCTGAAAGCAATGGTTGATGAGTCCCGTCTTACCCATGCGACGTGGTGAGATGAGAGCCACGTTGCGTCCATTGTCGATCTGCTTCATCAGAAAGTTGGTTTCCTTTTGTCGGTCGCAGAAGTAGTGGGGCGAAATGTATCTTCCCACGACAAAGGGGTTGGGTATTGCGAATCTGTCCATAATATGTCGTGTTTTGATGTAGAATACTGTTCTTTCAGGTTATATTGCAAAGATAATAATTATGATCGCAATAAAGAACGATTGCACCCTAAAATCTCCTGTTTTTTGCGTGCCCCGTGTTTTTCATCCACGCCATTCCGCTATCTATCAAGCGCCTGCCGCCTACGGCGCTGGCCTCATGGGTGACTCGTGTTCTTTGATAAAAACACCCCGCATGGCATTTGCGATCCGTGGACGCTTTCTCCCACTTGTCTTTTCAAGCGCATTGAGCGCTTGGTTTTTACTCCCACAGATCTCCCCGATTTGCACAGATTTCTCCCTTCGGTCAGTGGGGCTTCGCCGTGTCTCGTGTTCTTTGATAAAAGCAAGCCGCATGGCCAATTCCACATTCCGCATTATAAGCCTCCTCCACATTATATAATAAGGTGCGCGCCTAAGCCAAAAGCGCGATTAAATATCGTCAACAAGGGTTAATAAGTATTAAGATTATTATTCCTATAAAAATTAGAACCTCCTTATATATCGCGTTTTCAACAATTCTTCGTACCTTTGCACCCCGAAATGGGTTCATTGTACCCGTATAGCAAGAATGTCATACGGCGAGGGCCCTTTTAGAGCGTTGACAATAAACAAAATAAATATATAAATTTTAAAAAATTACAATTATGCCTACTATTTCACAATTAGTACGTAAGGGCAGAAGAGACGTTGCTGACAAGAGCAAGTCGCCGGCTTTGGACAACTGTCCTCAGCGTCGTGGTGTCTGCGTTCGTGTGTACACAACCACTCCTAAGAAGCCTAACTCAGCCATGCGTAAGGTGGCTCGTGTTCGTTTGACCAACCAGAAGGAGGTCAACTCTTACATCCCTGGAGAGGGTCACAACCTGCAGGAGCACTCAATTGTGCTCGTTCGCGGTGGTCGTGTGAAGGACCTCCCTGGTGTGCGTTATCACATCGTTCGCGGTACACTCGATACCGCTGGTGTGGCCAACCGTACGCAGCGCCGTTCAAAGTATGGTGCTAAGCGTCCTAAGGGAAAGAAGTAAAAAAGAGACAATGCGGAGAGCCGAGGGCTGAGGGTTGTCACCTGAGGCCAAGGGCTCAACGCTTTTAGATGATTTATTTTTTTTCGTTTTGCTGGAGAAGTTGAGCAGGTTGAGTAAATGCCCGAGCGTGAGCGTTGAAGAACACATTGACAGCCCCATGCAAAATTTTATTTAAAACAAAATGAGAAAAGCAAAACCAAAGAAGCGTGTGATCCTTCCGGATCCAGTTTTCAACGACCAGAAGGTCTCAAAGTTTGTTAACCACCTGATGTACGATGGTAAGAAGAGCATCTCTTACAGCATCTTCTACAACGCCCTCGACATTGTGAAGGAGAAGGCTGCCAAGGAGGAGAAGACTCCCCTGGAGATCTGGAAGCAGGCCCTCGACAACATCACTCCGCAGGTGGAGGTGAAGAGCCGCCGTATCGGTGGTGCTACCTTCCAGGTGCCTACAGAGATTCGCCCCGACCGTAAGGAGAGCGTGTCGATGAAGAACATGATCCTCTTCGCCCGCAAGCGCGGCGGAAAGAGCATGGCTGAGAAGCTGGCCGCTGAGATTATGGACGCCTACAACAACCAGGGTGGTGCCTTCAAGCGTAAGGAGGACATGCACCGTATGGCTGAGGCTAACCGTGCTTTCGCACATTTCCGTTTCTAATTAAATAAGGTAAAAAGACAATGGCAAACCGCGATTTACATTTGACCCGTAACATCGGTATCATGGCCCACATCGATGCCGGTAAGACTACGACTTCAGAGCGTATTTTGTTCTACACGGGTAAGACGCATAAAATCGGTGAGGTGCACGACGGTGCCGCTACTATGGACTGGATGGTTCAGGAGCAGGAGCGTGGTATCACCATCACATCCGCTGCAACCACCTGTAACTGGAATTGGAGTGGCAAGACTTATAAGATTAACTTGATCGATACTCCGGGTCACGTCGACTTTACCGCTGAGGTGGAGCGTTCACTGCGTGTCCTCGACGGTGCCATCGCTACTTACTCTGCTGCCGACGGTGTGCAGCCTCAGTCTGAGACAGTGTGGCGCCAGGCCGACAAGTATAATGTGCCCCGTATCGGTTACGTCAACAAGATGGACCGTTCAGGCGCTGACTTCTTCGAGACTGTTCAGCAGATGAGAGATATCCTGGGCGCTAACCCTGTGGTGATCCAGATTCCTATCGGTGCTGAGGAGACTTTCAAGGGCGTAGTTGACCTCATCAAGATGAAGGCTATCCTGTGGCACGATGAGACCATGGGCGCTGAGTATGAGGAGGAAGACATTCCCGCCGACCTCGTTGACGAGGCTGAGGAGTGGCGCGACAAGTTGCTCGAGGCTGCCGCTGAGTACGACGACGACGTGATGGAGAAGTACATGGAAGATCCCTCAACAATCACTGAGGCTGAGATTCTGGCTGCCATCCGTAAGGGTTGTATCGCTATGGAGTGCTGCCCGATGCTGCTCGGCTCTTCTTATAAGAACAAGGGTGTGCAGCCCCTGCTCGACTACACTTGTGCTTTCCTGCCCTCTCCTGAGGACACTCCCGCTATCATCGGTACAAACCCCGATACCAACGAGGAGGAGAGCCGCAAGCCTCTCGAGAGCGAGCCTACATCTGCTCTCGCATTTAAGATTGCTACCGACCCGTTCATGGGCCGTCTGGTATATTTCCGCGTTTACTCTGGTAAGGTGGTGGCTGGTTCATACGTGTTCAACCCCCGTTCGGGCAAGAAGGAGCGTATCAGCCGTCTGTTCCAGATGAACTCTCACCAAGAGATTCCTATGGAGAGCATCGACGCTGGTGATATCGGAGCTGGAGTGGGCTTCAAGGACATCCGCACGGGTGATACCCTCTGCTCAGAGGATCATCCCATCGTGTTGGAGTCTATGACCTTCCCTGATCCTGTGATCTCTATCGCCGTTGAGCCTAAGAGCCAGGCCGATGTGGCCAAGCTCGACAATGGTTTGGCTAAGCTGGCCGAGGAGGATCCTACATTCACCGTACATACTGACGAGCAGAGTGGTCAGACCATCATCTCTGGTATGGGTGAGCTTCACCTCGACATCATCATCGACCGTCTGAAGCGCGAGTTCAAGGTTGAGGCCAACGAGGGTAAGCCCCAGGTTAACTACAAGGAGGCTATCTCGAAGACCGTTGAGAACTGGCGTGAGGTTTACAAGAAGCAGTCGGGTGGTCGTGGTAAGTTCGGTGACATCATCGTTACCGTTGGTCCGAAGGACGAGGACTTCCAGGGCGACGATCTGCAGTTCGTAAACGAGGTCAGCGGTGGTCACATTCCCAAGGAGTTCATCCCTGCTGTGCAGAAGGGCTTCAAGGACTCTATGAAGAATGGTATCCTGGCTGGCTTCCCCGTCATGGGCATGAAGGTTGTGCTCACCGATGGTAGCTTCCACCCTGTGGACTCTGACCAGCTCTCGTTCGAGCTCGCTGCTCACGCTGCGTTCAAGAACGTTTGCGCCAAGGCAGGTCCCATGCTCATGGAGCCTATCATGAAGGTGGAGGTTGTTACTCCTGAGGAGAACATGGGTGACGTGATCGGCGACCTCAACAAGCGTCGCGGTATGGTTCAGGGAATGGAAGAGGCTCGCAGCGGTGCTCGCATCGTGAAGGCCATGGTTCCCCTGTCAGAGATGTTCGGTTATGTGACCGCTCTCCGTACTATTACCTCTGGTCGCGCTACAAGCTCTATGGAGTATGATCACCACGCTCCGCTGTCAGCTACGCTGCAGGAGCAGGTGCTCGCCGATCTGAAGCGATAAACAAAAAAATTGTGGGAGGTGCTGCTTAGTGAACGACTCTTAAGCAGCATACCTCTTTCAATAAATCATAATCAAATCATTATTTACGAACATTAAAATGAGTCAGAAAATTCGTATTAAGCTGAAGAGCTATGATCACCAGCTCGTTGACAAGTCTGCTGAGCAGATCGTCAAGGCTGTGAAGGCTACAGGCGCCATCGTGAGCGGTCCTATTCCATTGCCTACTCACAAGCGCATCTACACCGTGAACCGTTCAACCTTCGTTAACAAGAAGAGCCGCGAGCAGTTCCAGTTGTCTAACTACAAGCGTTTGATCGACATCTACTCGGCCACAGGCCAGACTGTTGACGCGCTGATGAAGCTTGAACTTCCCTCAGGTGTTGAGGTGGAGATCAAGGTCTGATAACAGCCTTTGGGTTATACCAAATACATTACGGAGCGATTCCTTAAAAGGGAGTCGCTCCGTTTTCGTATGTCAACTTGCGTTGTTGCCGCACACATTAGATGACACCTTATAATAATAGGAGGGTGGGGTGATCTGAGGGCTCCCCCCAACAAATATTATAAAAAAATGCGGAAATGCTTGTGGGAAAGAAGAAAATGTAGTAACTTTGCACCCGCAAAAGTGGGTATTGCGCTGGCTGCGGGCTATCAATACGCTGACAAAGAGCAACTTGACCTTCAGGTTAGAAGAAGTAAGAGGTTCTTTTTAAGTGTGTTGTGAGTTTGAGAAAGCGGGTATCACTTAAAAAGAATTCAAAATAACATTATATTATTATTTAATTTCTAAACTGAAATGCCAGGATTAATTGGAAGAAAAATCGGAATGACATCCGTTTTCAGTGCCGACGGTAAGAATGTACCGTGCACTGTTATCGAAGCAGGTCCTTGTGTTGTAACTCAGGTAAAGACCGTTGAGAAGGACGGTTACCAGGCCTATCAGTTGGCTTACGGCGAGATGAAGGAGAAGAATACCACTAAACCTATGCTCGGCGTATTCAAGAAGGCAGGTACAACACCAAAGAGACACTTGGCCGAGTTCAAGTTTGACGAGGAGTACAACCTCGGTGACACCATTACGGTTGAGATCTTCAACGACACAAACTTCGTTGACGTTGTAGGTACCTCAAAGGGTAAAGGTTTCCAGGGTGTCGTTAAGCGTCACGGATTCGGTGGTGTAGGACAGTCTACTCACGGACAGGACGACCGCGCCCGCAAACCGGGATCTATCGGTGCTTGTTCTTACCCAGCAAAGGTATTCAAGGGAATGCGCATGGGCGGACAAATGGGAGGTGACAGAGTGACAACTCAGAACCTCAAAGTGTTAAAGGTAATTCCAGAGCACAATCTTATTCTCGTTAAGGGAAGTGTAGCTGGTTGTAATGGTTCAACCGTAATAATTGAGAAATAATGGAAATTAGCGTATTAAATATCAAAGGTGAGGACACTGGAAGAAAGGTTACGTTAAACGAATCAATCTTCGGAATTGAGCCTAATGACCATGTTCTTTATCTCGATGTAAAGCAGTACCTCGCTAACCAGCGTCAGGGAACAGCAAAGTCTAAGGAGAGAAGTGAGCATGCTGGTTCTACACGTAAGCTCGGACGTCAGAAAGGTGGCGGCGGCGCACGTCGTGGTGATATCAACTCACCTGTACTCGTTGGTGGTGGTCGCGTATTCGGTCCTAAACCACGTGACTATCGTTTCAAGCTGAACAAGAAAGTTAAGTCTCTCGCACGCAAGAGCGCTCTTTCTTACAAGGCTCAGGAGAATGCTATAGTTGTTGTTGAGGACTTCACTTTTGAGGCTCCAAAGACTAAAGAATTCGTAAATGTTGCTAAAAATCTTAAAGTTGACGGACGTAAGACTCTCTTGGTTTTGCCAGAAGTAAATAAAAACGTATATTTGTCAGCTAGAAATTTGCAGCGTACCGAAATCATGACTGCATCGGCCCTCAATTCTTACAAGGTTTTGAACGCTGATGTTCTTGTCGTGACTGAAAATTCGCTCAAGGCAATCGACGGAATCTTAACAAAATAAATTAATAGGAGACAGTAAATTATGGCATTCATTATCAAACCATTGGTCACTGAGAAGATGACTAAAATTACAGACAAGTCTTCTGTTGAGAAAACTTACAAGGTAAAGGGTGAGACACGCACAAAGAAGGCAGAGGCTAAGTATGGCTTCATCGTTCGCCCAGAGGCCGGTAAGCTCGAGATTAAGAAAGAAATTGAAAGTCTGTATAACGTTACAGTAATTAATGTAAATACGCTTCGTTACGCTGGTAAGCGCTCAAGCCGCTATACAAAGGCCGGACTCATCAAGGGTCAGAAGAACGCGTATAAGAAGGCAATCGTTACTCTGAAAGAGGGCGATACAATTGATTTTTACAGCAATATCTAAAATAAAAAATGGCAGTACGTAAATTTAAACCGGTTACACCGGGTCAAAGACACAAGGTTATTGGCACGTTCGAGGAGATTACTGCATCCGTGCCAGAGAAG
>ERZ780141.921-NODE-921-length-19398-cov-3.080339_pt1 | contig 19398 bp, 18 predicted proteins | sample MGYA00433080_ERZ780141 | MGnify/ENA primary metagenome ERZ780141 (study PRJEB29588, sample SAMEA2154047) | human gut metagenome | biome: human gut; feature: human-associated habitat; material: faeces | place: Denmark | collected 2008/2010 ... | reverse complement strand
ATTCTCAATTTTCAATCCTCCATTTTCAATTGACTAAAAGCCTACCTTTTTAAATCAAATAAACGGGAATCGATTTCGATCCTCACTGGATTTAATTTCGATTCCCGTTAGAATTGATTACAAGAATATATGGATTTGTCTGTTCAAGATTAAAGCAATCCGGCAGATCTTATTACTTTTGTTACAAAATAATGCAGTTATGACAAAGCAGGCATTTCCCCAAAGAACAGAAAAGAATATTCCTTCAGAATTATTCTCGAATGAGATTTATTTTTCTGAAGTAGAAAGGATTCTTTCTGAAGGACAATCGGTACAGATTCCGGCAAAAGGGAAAAGTATGTTTCCTTTTATCCATGATCGGAAAGATTTACTTATAGTAGGGCATGCCGAGAACCTCGAAACCGGAGATATTGTCTTAGCTCATTTACCAAATGGAATTTTCGTTCTGCATCGTATCATTCAGTTCTCCTCTCAACATATTATATTGATGGGCGATGGCAATATACAGGCAAAAGAATATTGCCAACGTAGCCAGATCATAGGGAAGGTTTATTTTATCCTCCGAAACGGACGAAAAATTGACTGTAATTCGCCTGCAGAAAAAAGGAAAGCTTTCATTTGGCGAAAACTGCTTCCCATACGAAGATACCTATTGTTTCTCTTCAAACTGTTTATCCCTATAAAATAAAGTAAAGGCTACACCCTCGTTTCACAACGAAGGCATAGCCCAATTGTATAAAAAAGAAATATTAATATAATAAGATCAATTTCATTTAGAACTGATAGGTCAAACCCACATTCAAGGATAAAATACCTTCGCCACCGCGGCCTCCTTCCTCGCTGTCAAAGCCATCACCGGTAATCACACCACGTAAATCCAGGTTAATATCCAGGGCTGATGTTACATGAAAGGCATTGAAAAGTCCCGCATTGCCGCTCACGCCCGTAAAAGACGGTTTCTCGGTTACCGCAATTACTCCGATGCCGACATAGGGGCTACAATCCCATACTCGGGAAGGATTATATCCAAGGAGCCAGTTTGTCGCGTTGAACATCGCATCGGCATGGATGTTGAAGAAATTTATCTTCTGCTTGTCCAGCCACATACTGGCATCATGTACCTCACCGGTAGAATGAGAACCGTTCTGGGTAGCGCCTTCTACTGACAAGCCACTGTACATCAGGCGAGCTCCCCAAAGCGGCGTAAACCAACGGCCTACTGCTATATCCAAAGCCGGAGATATTCTTTCTCCAAACGGAACTTGTTTGTTGTGGTCACCAAAGCCTATCTGCGGACCGGCTGCTATACTGACAAACCAGCGTGGTTCAAACTCTTCTGTATCCGCCGAAGTCGCTTTGACTTCATCTGATCCTTTCACCGGATTCATGGCACTTACGCCAATAGCCATCAGTGAAAAGACGGTTAAAAATAACTTTTTCATTTTTACTCGTACTTTATTTATTATTCTTACTTTTTATTCTGCATCCGTCACAAAGTTTCCACTTACAATATTAGTATTCATCCAGTTCAAACGCTCCGAATAGGCTTGCTTCATGGAAGCGATGGCTTCATCGAATGTCATGTCTTCATCACCGTTGAATGCTGCCCCTACAGAAGTTTTCAAACTACCAAGAGGCCACATAGCATAATTATACTGATCTGAAACTTTATTCTGTGCACCCAATACATCTATCTTATTTACAACATTCAACAACTGTGGATAGATAACAGCCCAACGCTCTTGTACCTTGGCACGGAATGTTGCATCCTTGAACAGCAACGGATACCACATATATGGCATGTCATTTTCATAATCATAACCACCAATAAGGTGCCATGTTGCTAATTTCGATGCAGCATACAGCCATTCATTCGTATTACGGCAATCATAATTACCGCCATATTTACTGTTCATGGTCCTCACCTGGTCATAATTGATAAATGTCTGCCAGTCAAAATCCCATACCGGACCGGCGGTCAGTTTGTTATCACCATCCATATACATATAGACACTCTTCGGATGTTTGTATTCATCGTTGAATGTCAATTCCTGCACAAAGAAATAATCTATCACAGAATTGATATCCAAGTCGCTGTAGGCCGCCTCGTAATTTCCGCTTTCCAGATTAGCTTCTATGGCCTCAATCCTGGCCTGTACCTGATTGAATATATCAGTACTATACTGCTTTACCTCATCCTTAAACATACACGGCAAGCCACGACCAGTACGGAACTTGTCCACCTCATCATAATTGTCGTCAAATTCGAGCAGATAACCGCAGTCGGCCATGGTCGGACTTGTATTACCATCGCCCACCACGTCTTCCATACAGTCTTTTATATCCACACGGTCGCCGTCAATCTTGATTTGCTCACACAGATAATAATTACCTACATGACGGCCGTCTATCACAACTTCTACACTGGTTCCACGAGGACTCCAACCCATGCCATCGTTAACAAAAGCACTGTCTGTACGATGAGCCACTTCAAAAGCGACGGCATTACGCAACATGGTACGGTCCATCCAATTAGCCAAAAGTACCCAGCGTTTATGTTTGGGCATGCCCAGCACTTTGGCTTTGCTTGCAAGCTTTACGGCAAAAGGCTTTTTAGGGAATGCCTGTGTAGAGTTTCCGCGCAGGCGGATTCCACAAAGACTCTCTTCCAGATCCATAGTCCCGTCAGCATTATATACGGCCATTTTATCTGTTTCTACCCAATCTGCATCTTTAGAGCGTACGCTAATACCAGCGGCCTCCCACGTTTCACTTCCTCCGCCACTCTGTGTCAGCACCACAACCGGCAAACCAGAATTCGTGACAGAAACCGTAAAGTCTCTTGTTTCACCCCCGTTAGAAAGCGTATAAACCACAGGCCTATTGAAATCAACTTCAGTCACGCCACTTGTCTGCTCTACTCCGTCTATCATGACTGTTATGCCTTCAGCCACCTCAAATGTTGGCTTCAGTTTGAAGTCGTATAGATAAGGGATACATCCCATAATAGAATCACGACCTACAGCCAAGGCTTCCTCAGTATTGTCTACAGGGCTTGTAGTACTGCCGTTGAAGACTAATTTCTTGTCCAGAATCTTACCTGTATTATTCTTTGCTTCGAAAGAGAACGATGTAAATACAGGACGGTTGGTTACCGTCATGTCGTTCTTATAGTTCTCCAGCGAAAGCGGAAATGTGTAGCAGGTGTTCGCAGCAAAGTCCACCAGCGCTGTGCGGGTAAATTCAGCCTTAAACTTCTGTGTAAGGATGGTAATCTTGATTTGATCACCCTGACGGATATCTGGTGCGCAGGTGATATAACCGGTATAGTTCTTTCCGCTGGCAAGGGCAGGATTATCATTCCACACCATAGTCAGCTCATTGGTACCGGCAGCATCTCCTGTCCATGTAACAGACTTCGATGTAGCATCGAAGGTGAATTCGCCTCCCAGACGTCTGCCTTCCGGCAAAGTCAGGATGATGCTTTCGAGCGCATCGTCTTCGAGTGCCGTTCCTGTGGCATTGATGTCGAACTTGAGGAGCGAGAACAGATGTTCGAACTCGAATTGATAGCTACCTTCATAGGTCTTGAAAGTGGGTGTGCCCACCTTGTAGTCAGCCTCCAGCTTTCCGGTAATCATATCAAAAGTCTGCTCCAGCTTCAGGTTACCTTTCAGGGCAGTTACATCTGCTTCGGCATTGTCTGTGCTATACGGGTAGTAGGCGTATGTGGGATTTTCTCCCGCAGCCATCGTACCATTAAATTCAGCCTCGGCCACATTACCGGTATTGGTAGCTTCAAACAGGGCATTTTTTGTACCCTTATCACCATACACACCGATCTGGTCCTTAGGCGACCACAAGATGCCAACCACACCGTCGGGTGAAGAATTGTCCACACAAGTGCGTGTCTGCATGCCATCATCCATACGTGCAAGAATCGTTACATTTCCTTTAGATGAATTCGTTATCGATTCTTCATCCAGGCAGGAAATCATCCCCAACAAACATCCGGCTATGATGGCGTAGTGTTTTATTTTATAGCTCATCCGGTTTTATTTTTCAATCATCAATCTTCATGGGTCAGATTGACCCATGAAGATTTTATGATTTAATTATTCATCCCAACCGACTGCATTGCCACCACTCTTGTAACTAGCATCATAGGATTTAGTGCCTCCTTCTGAATCACCATACTTACGCAATGCGAACTTAAAGTTGTTGTCAATAAGTGTCTGTATCAGCCAGTCGCTCTTATATAGAGCACCAGAATTAGCCTGTTTGTCGGCAAAGTTCATAAACACCAGACCCAGTCCGGCATTCTCAGCACGGTCTTGCAGTTCTTCAACTCCCATCTGGTTCATATCGATAGCCAAAGCTTGAATACCTGTACCACGGTTTTCAATATCACCGCTGTCAGAATAGTATCCGCCAAGGTCATTCATGAACCATGTCTTGTGAGAATTATCATTCTTATACAAATCAACACTCTCCTGGAACAAGTGCTTAATACCATTCTCCTTTTCCTGAGTAGTGGCTTCCTGACCTGATCCAACACTAGTAACCTCTTGATAATACCAACGTAAATTTGCCTTTGAATTCAAATACCATACCGGTTTTCCCCAATCCATAGGCATACCACCATTTTCATCCTGATAAGTCCAGCTACCTTTCTCTGGACCGGTTGCATTACCCCAGAAAGTAAACATGATAGGAGCAGTAGTATCGCCATAATTACTAATCATATTTTCTGAGTTATAATTAGCTTTCAATATAATCTTACCCTTTACATCTTCAATGGTTGTATTCGGTGTTATCTCACCTGTATAAATACGGTTGGCAGCATCTCCGGCAATGGCATTTACTTCATCTCGAAGTTTTTCAATCCAAAATTGTTCAGGGTCAACCCCAGGTTTAGTCCAAGAACCTAAAAAATAATCACCTGTTGTATAAGTCAACATTACAAAAGCGAATTCGTTCTCTTTTCCTGCCTTTTCACAAGCATCTAGATAAGAAGCTATTTCAGATATCACATTTTTTAACTCTTTAACAGGCTTATCCTTGTTCTCTGATACAACATAAAAACCATTATAAGTAAACTCATTTCCAGCACCACCGCCTCCTGTTATACCAGGGTTAGAATTCCTACCTTTTGTTGCTGTCTGCAAGATAAACGCACGCACTCCATCCATGAACTGCCGTTCAATGGTAGCATTCTGGTAAATATTGGCAGCATTATTCGCGCTTGTCAATACAGAGAACTTACTACCTGGAATAGAAAGTTCAGACACATAAATATCCGGGTCAAGTGAACTCATCCAATAGTTGGTACCACCAATAGTCAATGGAGGAAGAATCACACGGTTTATTTTATGCGGAGTCACATCAGCTTTTTGCAAAGTCTTTCGGCAAGGAGCACCGTTCAACAAAGAGACTGTGACACGAAGCGTTCTCTGAGTTACAGTATTATCTTTATCCTGTGGAATAATATAAGCTTTTACATTCAACAGTTCGTCTGGTCCAAGTTGAATAAACTGACCTGTTTTCTTATCATAACAAGGAATAGAGATACGTCCACGCTCCTCATTGAAATCACCAACCGGAGTACAAGTACCAACTACTCCAGTCTCAGTGTTTCGAATGTTACAAGTAAAATCACCTGTAAGAATTGGCTGTGTGCCTTCAATTGCATCCACGTTTATATTGGTAATGGTCGCAGTACCTGATGATGGTCCCTGCACCGTTATATCAAGCACAGTAACCAGATTATGGAACTGCAAGTCTATAAACTGGCCATCTTCCACTTGTGATGGGGTCACAGCATTATAGGCATACATATAGGCATAGTCCATATTCGGAAGTCCGAAATATGTCTTTTTATCTTGAAGAGCGCCTGGGTCAGTAGCTTTAACAATCCTCCATTCCTGCACCTGCTGCGTCACCGGGATATTGGCGGTAATATGTCCAGTTTTATCTTCCTCTTCTGTTCCTTTAACAGCACTAGCTGGATAGAAAGCATAGAATCTATGTTCAGTGTCCCTATCTCCCCATTGCAATCCGGCTTCAGCAGTATTGACTTTTGTAACAGTTGATGCTGTTGCTTTGTCTGTAGCATCAGGCGTTACCTTATAATTCACCAAATGATTTGCCGGCTGTGAAGCCTGCAAACAGAAGATAGCAATTTCATCACTACCGTCTTCTTCCCAATATACCGGCACACCAGTTGAAGTACGATCACCGTATACGGTTTTTGTTTCTGCTGTTTTTTCAATCACATTCGCATCTCCTGACAAAGTAGATCCGAACAGAATTTCATCTCCAGTCTGTACAGGATTTTTTACAGCTCCATCACCCAGATCATCGTCTGTACAACTGATAAGGCAGGCAGTTAAAGCCATACCTAACATAAATATACTTTTTTTCATAATCTGCTTATTTAAATTAATTAATCCCATGTACTACCTGAATAATCGCCTTCCCACTCTGCATCAGGGTTAGCAAATCCATGTTCCTCAATAGTCACTCCATCAGCGTTCGTCGTACCGTTTTCAAACACCGAGGCCTTCATAAAGCCTTTTTCCAATTCCACCTCCATTTTATCCATTCGTGGAATCTCATACTCTTTTCTTTTCATTGTCAATTCCTCCTATTATATTTTATGTATTAAATATTAGATTATTTCTTTTTTTTCCCATAACCATAACCATAACCGTAGCCATAGCCATAACCGTAACCGTAGCCATGACGTTTCAGAGCCGTTCCATTCAAGACCAGCGCCATGTTGTTCAGTTTCTTTTCCTGATATAAGGCCTCCAGATCCGGGAGTTGCCGGCGATCCAAACGACCTGCCCGCACCACAAAGATGGTCAAGTCGGCTATTCGGTTTGCGATTGTAGCATCCGCAATGACCCCTACCGGAACATTATCAGCGATGATATAATCATACTGCGTACGCAAGTAGCGGAACAAATCGTCCAAACGCTCGTCCATCAACAATTCTGCCGGATTCGGGGCTGATGAACCGGCTGTGATGACATCGGGCTGTGTTCCTTTTTCATTCCGTATGATGATATCTTCCGGTTTCATATCCGGATCAACCAGGTAATCCGTCAATCCTTTCCCCCTGTGTGCCGCAAACGAAGTACTCAAAGTACCTTTCCGGATATCCAGGTCCACCACAATCACCCGTTTACGAGCATACAGCAAGGTCATAGCCAGGTTGCTGGATATAAAAGTCTTTCCGGCACCTTCATTAAAGGAAGTAAACGTAATCACCTGAACCGGCTTTCCTTTCTTGGCCATAAACGCCATATTGGTACGCAAAATACGGAAGGCCTCCGAAACGATGCTATCGGGTTTGGCCAGAACAGACTTCGTCTTCTGCTTCTTATGCCGTTTATACGAATCCTTATCAAAAGGAATTTCCCCCAGATAAGGAACAGACAGCACGCCCATCAGATCTTTCCGGCTATGAATACGCGTATCCATAAACATGATCATCAAGAAGATGGCACCCGGCACCGCCAGTCCGATTAAAATACCCAATAGTAAAATCCGGTTCCGATTGGGAGAAATCGGCACATTGCTTCCTTCCGCATCGTCAATCACCCGGGCATTGTTATCGGCCATCGCCTGCGAAAGCGCGTTCTCTTCGCGGCGGTTTAACAAGAACAGATACAAAGCCTCTTTCAGTTTCTGCTGACGCTCGATCGACAACATCTGGCGCTGTTTAGCCGGAATCGCTGTAATCCGGGCCTGTGCCCGCTGTTCCCGGCTTTGCGCATCCGTCCGGCGTACATTGATGCTGACAATCATATTATCAACCGCCCGAATGATATTCTGCTTAATGGCCCGAAGAGAGTTATTCAGCTCCTGAACAACCGGATTTTCCATGCTGCTGTCTTCAACCAACTTATCCCGACGCAGCTTTACCATATTATATTGATTAATCTGCGACTCAATATTCATGTCCTGGATACCGGTATTTGCAGGAATCAGATCAATTTCTTTGGCCGGATCAGTCAGATAGTCTTTGATATATTGAGCCAGGCGAAGTTGAGTCTCCAGCTCCAAGGCATCCGTATTGTACTTTTGCGATTCAGACATATACATATCTGCAGAAGAAGAGATATCCACTACCTTATTTTCCCGCTTAAAAGACTCAAGATCCGATTCGACCGTTCCCAGTTCCTGTTCGATGATGATTAAGCGCTCATTGATGAAGTTCGCCGTATTGACTGCCACCTGGTTTTTATCCTGGATAGCCATCTCATTATAGACCGTAATCAACGTATTCAAGACTTCCTCCGCACGAACCGGAGAATTATCCTTGATCGCCAACTTGATAATCGACGATTCATCTTCCTCCTGCTGAATGCCGATATTACCCATATAATAGGCCACAACAGCCTCCAAAGGCCGCTTCTCTACTTCAATCCACTTTCCATACCAGGATTTATCATAGTAATTCGTCGGCGTGACAACGATTTTGTTCTCCGCAACGGCAACCGTATCATTCAACTGTACTTTCAGATAATGAATGGAACCCGCTTCATTCTTCACGCCCAGCATTACAGACTTCTGATCTACCGCCTGTACCCCGAAAGCCAGAGAAGTACCCGGCAAGGCATCCGGGAAAGAAACAGCAAACGGCGCTTGCGTATATAACTCCGTATAGCGGAAACCATCTTTCAGCCGGTAATTCACATCCGCATGAACCCGACGGACCACATCACGCAACAATTTCTTAGAACGGAACTGCAAGATTTCGTTAGCCACATTGACTTTATTGATATAATTATCATACCGGTCCAGTCCGGCTGTTGATAATTTATTCGACGGATCTTTGATAATGACTGTTGCCGACCGAAAATACACAAATGGCGTTGTAGCATATTTCATCCAGGCCAATCCGCCAAACAAGATGAGAGACAGCAAAAACCAATACCATTTCGACAACAGATACATCAATAAGTCCAGTAGATTGATGCTGTTATCCTTCTTATTATCCCAATTATTCATCTGTCATTCAGTATTTCATTAGAAACTTATTTCAAAGCCCAGATCAGCGAACAGACAACCGCCGCAAAACTCAAGAACAAGGTGGTATAACGGAGGCCGCGTTCTTCATTGTCTTTTTCCTTGTACTTGGGTTCAACATACACGATATCATTCTGCTGTAAATAGAAACAAGGAGACTCAAATAGATCGGTACTTCGCAGGTCGTGCATGAACATCTGCCGGTAGTTGCCGACTTCCCGTATCACTGCGACACGATCCACCCGTGCTCTGGAAGACAGATCGCCGGCATTGGCTATCGCTTCCAACAAGGTTACCCGATCATCATCAACCGAAAAAGTACCATTGCGCCCAACAGCACCCAAGACCGTATATTTGAAGTTCAAGAACTCAATCGATACCAAAGGATCCGTGATATAATTTCCTTCCTTGATTTTAGTCTTGATCAAATCGGTCACTTCCGTAACCGTCAGACCTTCGACATGCAGCTTTCCCAAAATCGGGAAATCAATGTCACCATCCACGTTTACCCGATAGCCTTTTTCCCGGGAAATACCCGCTTCCGGATAGGTGTCAACACTCCCATTCTCGTCTATCCGGAATGTTCCCTCATGAATATTGAAAGGAATCGCTAATTCCGGTTTCTTGCAACTTACTGTAATACTTAACCGGTCATTGGGATGAATTACAGCTTCATACTTTGTATCCATCAGATACTTTTCACCCATCTCCATATTCTGTAAATAGACAAAGTCCTTTCGTGAAGAACATGAAGAAAGTACCCAAATCACCAACAGGCCAAACAACAAATACTTTTTATCCATTACGTTTACTTTTAATTTTCTCAATTTTCAGATATCCTGTCTTTATAGTTTTCTGACAGAAGAAGTCATACGGCTTCTCCTTCCATATATATTTATCTCTATAGATTTTTCCTCGTCAACCCCTGATAACAAATCCTGACAGCTTCTTCATCAGGCCGGCACTCCATCCGGCCAACTCTGATATGCTCAACCAGGCGGACCAGTGTATTACACAAATCATTTACCAGCCGGTGTTCTTTCTGAATCACAGAACATCCCGGTAAAATCAAGGCAAACGCATCAATGTCCTTACACAACATAAAGCGGTTCGCTTTTGCCTGCTGCAACCGAACTATTCCCTTCACCGGATATTGGCGGTTTTCATAACAAGGAGTCTTTCCACTCCAAGGTGAACCAAAGGCCCAAGGTCCCTTATCCGTCATTACCACGATCGGATTATCATCATTCAGTAACTTACATCCCGGCACATAACGCTGCCATAAACGGCTGTGAGTGCTCTTGCCCGTTCCGCTTTTCCCCATAAACAGAAACGCCTCATCATCCTTCACTACAACAGAAGCGTGGACAGATATGGCCTGTCGCTTCAGGACAGCCTGCGCATATACAATCCGGATCAATGAAGCAAGCACCTGAACAATCCAAGGATCTTCCCAACAGACCACTGCGGCTGCTTCCGAAAAACAATCATTCACCCACATCCGGTGAGACGGTCCTTGCGGCGTATATTGCAAGTCTACTTCAAAGCCTCCGTCGAAAGCGTACAAGCGGGTATTTCCAACGTCACTTCCCGTATCATCCAACCAATACTGCTTATTCTCTATTACGAACGGCTCATCAACAATCCGGAACGAGAACAATCGTTCTCCTTTAGCTGGCTTTTCATCCAGAAAAGGCAGAAAAGAAGGTAACAGCCTTTCCACCGTGGCGGCTTCAGGCAAAGACACGGAAAACATAAAACCGCCCACCCGAAAGAAGTATTCACACCGCATCATCTGCATTGCCCTACTACTAAATTTACAAAAGTCCAAAAAGCCTCAGCCGGAGCATAATGCCAGGCAAAACGAGCATTCCGATAAAACGAATTCATCGTCTGCCATTTACTCAGCTTACGATTTCTGATTGCTTTCTGACGTTCTGCCGAATAGAAGCCGAAATTACCGCCACTCATGACTCTCTTCAGCAATAAATCCGAAGAAGAACCGATTGGCAACGGAGACGGAATCATCTCTTTCGGCAAGCCTAACTGATTCACCAGAAAAGCATGCAACAAACCTGTCCAGTGATTCAAGCCGCATGTATTATAAATGACATTCATCTCATCTCCGGAAATCCGGTCATGCCACCGGTTGTAAGCCCGGGCCATATCACATAACTGCCGCAGGCCGATGCCTAAACCCAACACATGCTTAAGTATATGAGCATTCAACATCAACAAATTCAATTCAGGTCCAAACACACGGACCTTTGTCTCATCCTCGATTGTCCACCAGTCATATCCTTTCGCTTCCTCCAAACCGGATATATACTTTTTCAGGCGCGGGTTCTGCAGATCAAATCCTTGTATATGATGCTCAACCTTCAACCCCTTCCAATGATAAAAGCTGCTGCCATCGGGCCGTATTTGTAATGTACAGCCCATTTGCTGCATCCAGGCATTTGCTTTTCCCCAGTCTTCGCGACGCTGGAAGTAGAAATCCACATCCCCACATTCCCGAAGTAACGGATATTCATATAACGAGGCGATACCTTGTCCCTTCTGCAGTATCGGATACAGCCCTTGCTCCTCAAGCAAACACACCAGAGCTGCCAGTCTTTTATTCATTTCCAGGTTCTTTCTCTCTATCCGATCAATCTCAACCATCCAGCGAGCCATAATGGAGACAGAAGGAAGAAGCGATTCCGGCAAATGAAATAAGCCCCGATATAACAAACCTGTTACCGTTTGTTTTCGAGCCATTAAGAATATCTCATTCCAAGCAGATTCCGAAAGCGGGAAACTTGAACAATCGTCGATGTCTTTCTCCCACAAACCGGCTTTCAATAAGGTCCAAAATGCAGTTAACACGTGCTGTTGCATCTCTCAAGAGACTACGACCAGTCCTTCTTTTATCCAGTCAGCGAGTAAATGTTTCACATCCTCCAGCGCCTTATCTATTTCCACCTCGTACTCTTCATGCAGCCATTCAGCCAAAAGCTGCGGGGAAAATTCATCTTTTCCTATCCGCTGCCATAAAAAAGCGGCCGGCTCGTTCAAGGGGTACACATAAGCCATATCCCATGTTCCAGAACAGGTATTCGCTATCATGTAGCGGTTCCCGATCTTTCTCAACACCAACTTTTCATTCAATTTCATAACCTCGCCTCTGCCCTTTTCTTTATCTGACTAAAATTTCTTACCACCCAGCAGATAGCACATGGTCAGTAAAATAATCTTCACATCCAGCCACAGATTCCGATGTTCCAGATAATCCAGATCCATCCGCAACCGAATCAGCATCTTTTCCATGGTATCCGTATAACCATTATACAAAGTGGCCATAGAAAACAATCCCGGACGCAAATGAAACAGCAAGCGATAATCCGGATTGATTGCCATAATCTGTTCCACAAAATAAGCTCGCTCCGGACGAGGACCGACAAAAGACATCTCTCCTTTTAAGACATTCCATAACTGGGGTAACTCATCTAAGTGATGCTCCCGCAAGAAACGTCCAATCTTGGTTAAACGGGCATCATCTCTTTCACATAATTGAGGGACGCCTTCTTTTTCCGCCTCCGGAATCATAGAACGAAACTTGTACAGCAAGAACTTTTGCCCTTTATACCCGATTCGCTCCTGACTGAAAATGACCGGTCCACCATCTTCCAATTTGATCCAGACAAAAAAGAAGACATACAATGGAGACAATAGAATCATACCCAATAATGCAGCTGTAACATCCAGCCCCCGTTTCACTACATCATAAACTCCAGTGGTTTCATCCGATGTTGTTTTGACATTTCTAAAAACGGTTTTTTCCTCTCTTTGCATTTTCGTAATATCTACATCCATAAATTGTTAGTTAGTTAGTTAATTCCTTAGTATCTATATTTAAAATTCAGATTTATATTTATCTGGCATATTGCCTCATGAACCCTTTCCGTCTATTTATGCATTAATTCCTGATATAAATCCAAACACTTCTGAATCATTTGCTCTTGTGTAAACCAACTTTCATAACGTATCTTAGCCCGGTGTGAGAATCCCGCATAAACCTTTTCATCCTTTAAAATGGAATGAATCGCTTCCGCCAATTCTTTCGCGTTTTCCGGAGGAACATTGATGCCCGATTCCTGCTCTGCATTCACCCAAGCCACACCCGAATGAGGAATACGAGTCGCGACTACCGGCTTTCCACATGACATGGCTTCGATCTGAACGATTCCAAAAGCTTCCGTCTTCTGTATTGAGCTCAGGCAAAACAAATCACAAGCGCCATAATAGGCCGGTAAATCCTTATCAGAGATATAACCCAGCATTTTTACTTTTTCAGTTAAGCCCGAGCTTTCTATTTGTCTTTGCAAGGTTTCCTGTAAAGGGCCCGTTCCTCCTATCAGAATCAGATACCGGTCATCCAGAAACCTGGCGGCATCCACTAAATACGTATATCCTTTATATCCTATTAACCGCCCTAACGAAAAGATGATTTTCTTCCCCGGATATTGATTCCTTATTGCTTCTATCGCTGCCAAATCCGGTTGTATGGCATCTATCCCGATAGGTACGCAAGCCGTTTTCTGCTGTACGTTCATCAAGAAAGGAGATTCTTCCAAATACACGGGTGTCGTTCCCACAATCAGATCTGCCCGCCGTATCAGCCAGTTCTGTAACGGGCGATATAACTTCAATAAGAATTTCTGCTTCAAGATATCACTATGCCAGTGCAACACCACTTTTCCCTTGTACCCGGAACAAAAAAGAGCCAGACAAGCCATCGGATCCGGATGATGCACATGAATAATATCGTATTGTCCGCATATATTCCGTAACCGGCCAATCATTGCCGGTGAAATCATTGTGGCCGCCAATTTGAACCAGCTTTTACAAATCAGCAAACGAGCCTGTGCATTCAAAGCTACCTCCCGATTATCACCTTCCAATCCTGCACATAACATATCACAATCTATACCCGCTTCCGACAAGCCAGTCATCAAATCATACATTACTTTTTCTACCCCACCTTGAACAGGGTAGAATTTACCCACCTGAAGAACTTTCATCTTTCGCTGATTCATCATGTCTACAGTTACTTGATCAACTGATTATATAAATCCAGATAATCCTGGTACCGGTCTTCCTTCCTAAAATGTGCCAGTGCATATTCACGACACCGTTTCTCATAATAAGTTTTCCCCCGATGTACGATTGTTCGGAAAGCCTTGAGCAATCCTTCTACATCGCCCTGACGAACAACAAATCCTGTATCTTCCGTCACGGCTTCTACGCTTCCACCCGTCTGGTAAGTGATGACCGGTGTCCCGCAAGCAATGGCCTCCAGGTTCACGGTCGGATAATTATCCTGCCAGGTCGGATTGATCAGTGCATCGGCTGCCGAATAAAGAGCGGCCAGCTGACGGATATTTTCAGTCCGGGCAATCCCCACGACATTTGCCGGGAAGTGCTCCCTCTGGGAAGGATTTACTCCCACCAATACGATGACTTCATCTTCATGTAGCATTTTTGCCATCTCCAAGAAATCAAACAGGCCTTTTTCCCGGCTCCATATACTGGCTATCCCTAATAAAATATGTTTGTCTTCCAATTGATAGGCCTTTCTTACTTGGGCTGAATCACACACATCAAATACTGCCGTATTAATACCATTGTGTATGACCTGAAAAGTATAATCCTTCAAGTATGACTGTTGCATTTCCTTCCGTATCCATTCCGATACGGGAACAATTGTCAACCGATTCTTCGGCATCTGTGTAAAAGCCATCTTTTTATCCTCATAATTCCGGCTCGAACGATCCATAAACCAACTGGCCGGGAAATCCGTTTTCTGCGGGCAATGATGGCATCCGGTCTGCCACCGGTTACATCGTACAAACGAATAGTAATAGCAATGCCCTGTATACAACCAGCAGTCGTGAATGGTCCAAACCACCGGAATATCGCTATGCGCCAGAAAATCGAAGAATATCTGATAGTTCAAGAAATAACCATGAATATTATGCAGATGGATCACATCTGGCTTAAGCTCTTCGATCTGTCTCACCAGCTTTCTGGTGGCACCCTTCGAAGCCAATCCATGCCGGTCGAAAAGCCGCGTTTCCACGCCATGCCAGGCCACGCTCCATTTATTACCTACCGGAATCAGTTGTGACTGGCAGGGCTTGATCCCGTCGCGTCCATAACTGTATGCCAGGTAACTTTCCCATCCGTTCCGCATCGCCAGTTCACCGATTTCCTGCATGATGCGTCCGGTAGAAGTATTCACCCGCAACACCGGGTTTATCTGTAAAAGTCTTTTCATGAATTGACTAATGTCGTAAACAGGGTCATCCACTGCTGCATGACGGTTTCTTCCGCATAAGTGGAAATAACGCCTTTTGCCTTGTCTGACAAACGCTGCCGGTAAGCCTCATCGTCCATCAGCTTCATCATCGCGGCTGCCAGTCCTTCTATATCACCATTCCGGACCAGCAAGCCGTTTTCGCCATGACGGATAATATCTTTCGGGCCACATTTATAATCGAACGATACAACTGGCAGTCCGCAAGCCATGGCCTCTATCATTACCATCGGAAATCCTTCATAATTCGAACTCATCACCAGCATACTGCTCTTTGCGTATTCCTCACCAATATTCGTTGTCGGTCGGTTTATGCAAACACGATTGCTCATTTCAGCCCTATCAATCATTTGCTGAAGCATCTCTTTCCATTCTCCCTGTCCAAAGATATCAAGATGCCAATCGGCATATTTATCGTTTTGGCAAACAATCTTCCAAGCCTGAAGCAACCGGTCAAACCCTTTCTGATAATCCAGCCGGCCTACGGCAATTACCCGCTTGTTTTTTACATCCGAACATCGATCACTGACCAGCTTTGCCGCATTAGGGATCACTTCCAGATTCGGTAAGTTTCCCCAATACCCCTTGTCTTCGTTTGTCAGCACCACAAACTTATCGAAACGGCGTACAATCCGTTCATCCTGTCTGGTACGCCATTTGTCTATCAGTCCCAGCAGCCCTTTACGTCCATACTGTAAACGGAAGAATTTGCAATAATGCAGTTCCAGCACCTTCTTGCTCCCATCCTGAATCTCCGGGATAAAAGAAGATTCAGAAGGATAAAGAGACACGACAATGTCCGGTTTCTCTTTCAAGATTTCCGTTTATGTTCCTTCCGTTTACGGAGATATCCCGTTATCTTTTTCCATGCACCCTTGTTGTTGTCATCCGAATAGTTGATGTCCAGATCCATCATCCGCACCTGCTCCGGAAACGGATAGAACGGAGGCCGTTGATGCTGGTCGGTCGTAACAACAGCGACTTCCCATCCGGGCAAGACCGAAAGGTACGTGACCTTATTCAGAAGTACACGCTCCATCCCACCGGGATTATAGGTGGAGTGAGTGCAGTAGATGAGTTTCATGACATGAGTTCGTCTGATAAAGGCTCTTGTTTCACCATTTGATCTTCTGTATCAGTTATACAGAGGAATAGAGCAAAAACAACAAATATATCTGTTGAGACTTTAAACCATACAGCAAAATTCAATAGCAATATCACAAAAAAGAGACTTCTATACGAAGCAAAACGATTCATACAAACCTGGGCAACCTTATACATAAAAAGGCTAAAAGCTATCAATCCTATCACACCGAAATAAAAGATAAACCGTAAATATCCCACATCTGTACCTTTGTAAAATCCTCCCCACTTCGGTCCTGTATAATAAGGTTCGGCATCATAAGGATTATCAAAATAGCCATCACCAATGACCCATGTTTTCAGATTATCCGGGAACACATACATATTTTTTAAGATTTCATTGGAATGTACTTCCCATTTTCCTTTTTCTACCAGACTGAAGAATCCTTCAAAACCGAAACGAAGATTCTCTTGAAAAAATGGATTCGTATGATATCCATAAACCATTATTGAAATCGCGACTAATAGTATCCCTATAAACCATCCCCACACATATCTCATATTCAGATCCATCTGAAAAGTATAGATTCTGGAAATATAAAACAGATATGCTAAAGATATAATCACTCCTACGGTCGTAGTTCGGGATATCATATTTCCTATAACTGCTATTACAATAAAGATTCCCCAATACAATCCTATGTATTTTTTTCTATCAGTTGCAGCCATTTTAGATAAAAGGTAAACAATCATTACCAAAATCACAGAAAAGCGGGAACCCGCCACATCCAGACTGGCTCCTATCCCATACATCCGATCTTCCATTTTTCCCATAAATCCCGTACTGCCCAAGAAGCTATCCACAAAGTCCTTCAATGGAGGATATTGAGTCATGGTAAAGGCAATCAGGCATTGGACTAAACATACTACAACCAGATAATTACAGATCAGTTCCACATAGACATTACCGTGAAATCTTTTGATGGCCCAAACAACCACATAAGCACCAGCAAGCCACACCAGCATAGAAATAATATAAGTGGCGTAAGTATAATCATGAGTATCATTCCATATTACAGAGAAAAATCCAATTAATGATACAACTCCTGCCATTATAGCAAGATTAAAAATATCCTTATTAATCAAAGACCTACCTTGCCGTGCCAATTGGACAATCACTAAGATTAATCCTACTCCAGCCATTGCCATCTTCGTATTGATACCGGGCAAAAAGGTAAATTCAAATGGGAAAAAATAAAAACTGGTCAGTATAGTAAGCAATACCATTCCAACCGCTCGAAACATCCACATAGTTATCGATAAATCAGTCCATACATTACTTGATGCACACACTTATAGTACAGCCACACCGCCCAAAACTGATGTTTCCATGCCAGCCATTGCAAACAACGGCTACGTAAAGACAACCGTTTGTTTTTCAAAATATACTGATTGGCTTCCGGATACCAAGACTGCCATAGTTTATATTTTGAGAAATCATCTGTAATCAAGAAAGGGAACTTTACGTCCAGTTGAAAGAAAGCCATTTCCTTTTTTAATTGGTCCCCGAACAATCCTTGTAAGTCTCTTAACAATAATGAAACATTATGTTGCAGCTCCTCCAGATGCCGGTTGGAATAAGTCTTGCTAAAAGCTCCAGCATTCAGCTGCACATAATGATAGAAGGCTTTAGGCAAATAGACAACTTTGGAGGCACGAGCAAAAAGCCTCATCATCGTCATATCTTCCCCCATGCCGTATCCTGCAGGAAACGTAATGTTAGAATCAGTATATAGTTTACGTTTGACTAATTTATTCCATACATTGAATTTCATCACTCCGCTCAACATTCCTTTCAAGGCATCTATCGGCGTACCATATTCCGGCTGCTTCATATAGCGTTCGTTCTTGGCGAACGACAGCCACCAGTCACACCATACAATATCCGCATCCATTTCTGTTGCCATATGGTAGAGTTGTTCGAGCATATCCGGCTCCACAAAATCATCACTATCGCAATGGAAAATATATTCTCCTTGGGCTACGGCAAGGCCGGTGTTGCGAGCAGCCGGTAATCCTTTATTCTCAGCATGGGTCAGCACCTTTACTTGGTTGCTTCGTTCCGGATAATCAGAAAGCACTCTACGCAACACAGCGATACTGCCATCTGGTGAAGTATCATCCACAAAGATGTACTCTACATCCATCAACGTCTGCTCCATCAACGATTGGGTGCAGCGAGCGACAAAAGGCTCAACCTTATAAATTGGAACAATTACAGATACTTTATATAATTCTTTTTCCATAAACGAAGTAGCGAACTAAAATCTTTATACGTTTCCAAAGAGATAACTGGTCAAAGATATTCAGGCGATAATAAAAAAAGTCGAAATAAAACTTTTCATCAAAAAAAGGAGATTTACGATAATATTCCCACCAAATATCAAAATTGATACAATATCCTTTCCATGGCTTCTGCCCATTGTAATGAACAACACCTTGTTCTAAAGCCTTGTTTATCTCATTCTGATTCCACAATTTCAAAATAGACTTGTTATTATAAATTGCCGCTTGAACAATAAACGTTGACAAACAAAATTCTAGAGATAAATATTGTATCTTTTCTTTACACACAATATTCAAAATATCCATATCTTGAAATTTATAATTATTTTTAGCCAGCTCTTTGAATAAAGGAATTAAATTATCTTCTTTTATTTTCTTTGAGTTTACAATCAGATTACCGGAATAAATGATCTTTTCCGGATCTAAATGCAATTTCTCAATATAATAGAGCTTATATTCGGGCACTAAATGAGACAGAGAATTAACTCCTGCTACGTAGTAATTGGTTAAATCTGTATTTGCATAGATACCTAAAATCCGCAAGCAATCTCAATGACAATCTCAATTGCAGT
>ERZ780141.917-NODE-917-length-19417-cov-7.163051_pt1 | contig 19417 bp, 15 predicted proteins | sample MGYA00433080_ERZ780141 | MGnify/ENA primary metagenome ERZ780141 (study PRJEB29588, sample SAMEA2154047) | human gut metagenome | biome: human gut; feature: human-associated habitat; material: faeces | place: Denmark | collected 2008/2010 ... | reverse complement strand
GCCCATTACTGCGGGTTCAATATCATGAAGCCGCTGCCGTCCTACTGGACGTATGACCGTTTCCTCAAAAAAATGGATAACGCTGCATTGAAAGAAATCATGGCGGCACAGGTGAAGAAACTCTATGAGATGGGGATCGTGGACGCCTCATTTATTGGTCTGGACTCCACACCCGTCATGGCAAACACGAAGCAGAACAATCCAAAATCCTTTGCAAAGAACAAGTTCTTCAAGGAAAACCACTCAAAAAGCGATCCGGACTGCGCCCTCGGCGTCCACTCGGCCTCCAACCAGCACAATGAGCGCCGGTATGAGTTCTACTGGGGATACAAAAGCCATGTGCTGGTGGACTGCATCTCCGGGCTGCCACTCTACGAGCTGACCACACCGGGCAATGTCGCCGATTCCTCCGTCGCCGCTGAGATCCTCGCGGCCGCGGATCAGACGATTCCTTTGAAGGAATGCGCCTTCCTTGCCGACAAGGGCTACGATGTGAAAAGCATCTACAATACCGTAAAAACGGTCTATGAGGGCGAGGCTTTTATCCCTCTCAATCCACGCGGTACGAAAGATTTAAAGGCACTTCCTGCCGGTAATCCGGTCTGCGAGGCCGGGTTCGCCATGCACAAGGACGGCAAAACCACCGACAATGGGCGTACCCGCCAGAAATACTGCTGCCCCTTCCGTCAGTCCAAGACCGGTGTTTGCCCTTGTAACCACAAAACCTGGAACAACGGCAAGAAAAACCGGGGCTGCACGAAATATAAAACCGTTCCCGATGACTACAGACTTTCCATTGACCGTAGCTGCCTCTGTTTCAAGAGAACATACGCCTTGCGTACAGAGTGCGAGCGTTACAATTCTCGCTTCAAATCCACAGGTCAGGAACGGCTGTGGGTGCGCAATGGAACCAGCGCGGCAAACCTCAATACGCTGGCTCATATCTCTGCCCTGACTGTTGCGTTGACCGCCGTTCTGCACGGCTCTCACTCCTACCGTTCTGCCAAACAGCTTCGGCGTTCCGCCTGATCTGCCTTTTCCATACCTTCTTCAGGTGCGGGGGTTACCGCGCTATGGTTTTTGCGCCCTTGAGATGCCCTAAATTCTTTCGATTCCCATTTGCCTGTTTGTGGGTAGGGCCTTTCGCCTGTTTTGCTCATCACATACTTCAATATACAAGGTTGTATATCATACTAACAAAAAAATAAAAATATTGCAACAAAGTTATCTAGTCAAAACATATACATTATAAAACAGAAACTCTTAGAACAATTTTTGCGCTAAAGAATTTAAGCCTCTGACTTACTTGGAAGGAAGGTGTATTCTCATGGTCAAGTAAAAGGGTGCAGCGCCACCCGCCATAAAATAGAAATTGTACCCGATAAAACGTCAGAATATAGAAAGGAAGTCTGCATGAATATGAAAAAGAGAATCATGGCCCTTCTGATGGCTATTGGTATCATGGCCTCGATCACCGTGAGTGCCAGCGCTGCCTCTATGGAGCAGCAGGAAATTCCTTCGGATGCCGAGACTGTCGTTACCCAGGAGGATACGCCCATTCTCCGCGGCCCTAAACCCCCCACGGATTTCTTGAATCTGGATAGCAACACATATACCGCCAGAGTAAAGAGGCTTGCCGCAACCAAAGGTTCCTATTCCATCTACAATTTTTCCTCCTCCAACGGTGTAATCGCCTTTGACGGAACTGTTGAGGCCAGCGGTACTACTAATCCTGACTCCCGCTCTTTTACCATTGACCTGTATGAACAGGGAACAGGACGCTGGGTAGATTCGATTGAATTCAGCTTCTCGGATTCCGCGGACTTCTCTGATTCGTTTACTGGTTTGAGTGCCAATAAGACGTACTACTTCAAGATTACCAACGATAGCAATACCAGCACGTGGGGGAGCCGTGATCTCGACGCAGAACTCACGGTATCCAACGGAGAATAAGACATTGCCTTTCACGGATAGATAATACATATGCGCTTTCTTGATGAAGTAGTGTATTCTTAATTTTGCCCCCACCAACCGCGTATATGCTTCGCGGTTGGTGGGAGCATATTTTATAAAACATTTTAGAGGTGAATATGGAACTATTCTGGCAATTCTATTTAGAACCAGCGCTGGGATACATTGTTGATTCATTAGTTGGATTAGTTGCGGGGGCCATTGTATATGTTCTTTTGATCCCATATAGGAAACAGAGGCTCGCTCATTTAGGTATAATTCCAAGCCGTCACCATGAGATTCTGCTTTGTCTGTTCATGGCATATTCTGGGGCCCTGCTTGTATTGCTAATCTCTCCGGCGGATTTCTTAAATGGTTCAGGTATAAACTTTTCTATCCCTTCTTCGATAACCGTTGAATTTGTCCCAACGATTTTTCTTATTTTGACCGGCCGATATACTCTAGGCACATGGACAAATGCGATGTTTTTGGGGAATGTCCTTCTCTTTATTCCTCTTGGAATATCCCTTATGTTGCTGTATCAAAAACTTACCTGTAAATTAGCTGTTGGAATTGGCCTTATTTTGTCTCTGTCTATTGAGGTGATCCAGATCTTCACTGGCCGGATATTTGATATAAATGACATTATATATAATATATTGGGTACCCTTTTGGGAACATTGTTGGCCCACCTTATAAAAAAATATTTTCCGTCTTGTAGCGGGAAATTTTGCTATGAATAGCTCACAAGAAAATAAAAAGGGTGACATTTGGCTATCAAACCAAATGTCACCTTTTTAGATTCGCAATACAACTTATCATCCTGTTCTTTATATCATAAACTCTGACGAAATGCAGAAATACCATATCAGTGGTTTACAAAAAATCCTTGAAAAACATGAGGCGGTCGATCTTAATCAAACGACTTGGGGAATAGGATATCGGCTAAACTTGGAGGCAGGGGAAAGGACATAGGCCAGTTTTAATCAGCAGGTTGGTTGAGATTTTTAGAAGACGGTACTCTCCGTTTATTGGAAGGTACCGTCTTCTTTTCTATATGCGATAAGAACTCTGATTTTGGGAAAAAAGTACATAGCAAGGACGTGGCAGCAACTCAATTACTATAAAGTGATAATGTTGACTACCATGCGTGCGGCATCGCTGAACACAGCGGGGTAAGGAGATGCTGTGGATAATAACCGTATACGGACATTACGGAACTGACACCGGAACTGCTGCGGCTGTTTATTGAGAAGATCGTGGTACACGAAAAAGAGGCGAAGTGGTCTAAACACGCGCCTCAGACCGTGGAGATCTACTACAACGGCATCGGCTTCGTGGACAGCCAACAGCAAGATATGGAAAGCCTGCAACCCCGGAAAACAGAAGAACCCCGGCAGGCATCGTAAACACGATGACCTGCCGGGGTATCCCAGGAATCACTTGTTACCCCTGTGAGGGGGGAACAAACCGCCCTCCCACATTTTCTTATGCACTTTCTCCAGCCATGCGGAAGAACTCATCTGGCGACAGAATCTTGATTCCAAGCTCCCGTGCCTTTGCCAGCTTGCTTCCGGCGTTCTCGCCGCAGATCAGATAATCTGTCTTGCTGCTCACCGAGCTGCCGGCATGAGCGCCCAGAGATTCGATTTTTGCGTTGATCCCATCGCGGGTGTATGGCTCTACTTTGCCGGTCACCACAAGGGTCTTTCCGACAAAGGGATTGCCCATATCGGTGCTGGCCGCAGGCGGCTGATAGGTCTTAATGCACACCAGCCGCCGCAGCTCCGTCCAGATCGTCCAGTTTTCCTCGCTGCGGAACCATTGATGGATATTCCTGTGCAGCGTTTCTCCGAAGTCCGGGAGCTGTGTAAAATCAAAGCCCATGCATACAGCCGTTTCAAATTCCGCAAGGTTTCCGCGGAACCTTTGGCAGATAGCTTTGCTGGCTGTGCTGCCCACCATGGGGATATCCATAGCGGTCAGATACTGCTCAAAGGTGGTAATGCGGCTGTGCTGGATGGCATCCCAAAGATTTTGCCAGGATTTCTCTCCAAACCCCTCCATCTGAACGATCTCCGCCCTGTGCTTGTCCAGAGCAAAGATGTCCATATAGGAGTGAAGCCAACCCTTTCCAATGAACTTTTCCAGGATCGACTCAGATAGTCCCATAATATTCATCGCCTTCGGGCTTGCAAAGTGAACGAATTTGCGCAGCTTCCGCGTTTCGCACTGCTCATTATCGCAGAACAGCGCCGCCGTGACCTTTTCCTCCCCGTTCACAGTGTTTTTGGTCGTATGGATACGGGTAGGCTGTCCGCAGCACGGGCATCTGGCCGGAACGACCTTCTCTCTGGCGTAGCAGTCCCGATCCAGATTTTCCTCCACATGGGGAATGATCTGGTTCCGCTTGCTCACCTTGATACGGCATCCCGGCATCAGTTCCAAATTCTCAATGAAGGAGAGGTTATGGAGGCTTGCCCTGGATACCGCGCAGCCATCGATCTCCACCGTGTCAAAGATGGCTACCGGAGCAATTTCCCCTGTGCGGCTGGGCGTCCATTCAATCGAGCGCAGGACGGTTTCATAGGTGTCATCCTCAAACTTGAACGCAAGCCCGTCCTTATAGTGATGCCCGGTCCGGCCGCAGGATCTCGCATAGGCGGCGTCGTTGTAGGTGACCACAATGCCATCGATAGGTATGTCGTTTTCCTGCGCGTATTTCTGCAGGTGCCGGATACCGGCGTCCATATCGAACTGCGTCAACGCCTGCTTGCTCGCCAGATATTTGCAGATGGGAAAGCCGAGCTGTTCGATGGCCCGAAGCCGCTGCGACTTCCAAGCGTATTCTGTAAAGCCCTCCAGCACATTGAAAGCCATAAAGGTCACACGGCGATCCTTGCAGGCGCCGCAGTCCAGCAGTCGGACAGAGCCAGCGGCCAGATTGCGCCCGTTTTTATAAGGTTCGCCATTTCCGTCCCGCAGCGTGTCCTTTAACGCCTCAAAATCGCTGGGACGGATAAATGCCTCGCCGGTAACAACCAGCCGTTCCTTGTATGGGATCTTATCCGGGATGCCGGAGATCCCCAGCACATTGTGAGTAATGTTCTCACCGGTATCTCCATCGCCGCGGGTAGCGGCCTCCATCAAAAGGCCATTTTCATAGGTCAGCTTTACCGTCAGGCCGTCCAGCTTGAGCATCAGCATGACCATCTGCTCTCCCGCAAAGCGCAGAAGCTCCGCGCTGCTCTTCGTTTTATCCAACGACAGCAGCGGAATCGGATGCACTGTTTTCACCAAGGTGCTGACGGCGGGATAGCAGCCTACCGTCTGCGTGGGCGAGTTCGTCATGCTGAAGCCAGTTTCCTTTTCCAACGTACTCAGTTCATCAAAAAGCGCGTCATATTCGGCATCCGTCAGAGACGGCGCATTTAGATTGTAGTATTCATACCGGCAGCGATTCAGCCGGTCTGTCAACTCCCGTATCTGCTGCTGTTTACTCTGCTCCATTCCTTACACCAGCCTTTCCTTAGAGAATGCTCCGAAGTTCAGTTCATAGATCATCTTTTCGATCCGCGTATCATCGTTCCATGCGGCCTCCATCGCCGCGCGGTTTTTCGCCTGTACCAAGACCAGACCGGCCCGGAGCTGCATCAGCAGCTCCGGGCGTTGGGCACAAATAACTGCGAGGTTTCCCAACTGTTTCATTTTCACATGACTCCTTTTATACAGCAATATAGGTTTCCCAGTACGATTCCCGCTGTGCAGCAATCGTGAGTGGAACAATGGTGCTGCCGATATTGGCCGGCGCCTGCGTCAGTCCATAGACAGTCTGCGTACTCCGGATACGAACCATCTCCCGCTTGAGCTGAGAGAGGATGTACTCCTTCAGATACCCTTTACGGGGATCGTAGCTGTTGACTGCCCGGATCAGGCGTACCGCCAAAGACTGGTACACATCATCGGGGTCTACGGGTTCTGTCTGCATAAACGCGGCGTACTGCGCCATGATCGTGTCAATGCACCAAAGATGCTGCTCCACCACAGCGTTGCGCTGCGTGATCGTAAATCCGTTTTTCATTTTCTGTATAGTTTCCTTTCTTTCGTTCAAATGTGTTGTATTGCGGCTTAGGCCGCGGTTTCCATGAGATCCGACACCAGAACATCCACCAGCCGCTGACCGGCAAGGTCGCCAGTATGGATACGAATGTCATCCTGCCGCAGCTGCTCGAATTCCTGCAGGCGAAGGACCTTGCTCTTTTCCGCTTTTTCCCGGTCGTTCTCTGTCAAGCGCTCGGAGACAACCTTCTGCCATTCCTTCAGGAATTTCTCCGCGTCCTTGAGGTCATCGTTCTGTCGGTCAAAGTAGGTCCGTTTCTGCCGTATCGTGCCGTTTGGCTCCACCTCAAGGGTGTAGTACGGCTTGTCGATCTCTGCGGTCTTGCGCAGGAACAGGATATATGCCTCCTGCTGCTCGATGCGCTCCCAATAGCGGTCTGACTTGCCGACACAGTGGGAAAGCGCATCGCCCTCGCGCATAATATCGCGTACACCTGACGGAACGACGATGGAATACATCTCTCCGGTGTATTCGTATTTCGGTTTGATTGAGCGGCAGATGCCTGCAATTTTCCGATACTTTCTTGCTGTTGCGGCAGCTTCCATGTCCCGTTCTCTTTTCCGCAGCTGCTCCACCAGTTCATCGTGACGCTGGCGCAGCAGCTTGACGCGGTACACGATCTCATCATGGGTGTTGATTCCCAACTTGTCCGCCATGGAAAGGTAATCCCGCCATGTGAAAATAATCTGCCGCAGGGAATCCCGTGTGCCGCTTTTCTGACGCTGAAGGTAGTTGCAGACCTGCTGCTCCGACATTCGATCCAGAATGAAGTCGATATCGGAAACATGGATCTTCTCCTGCTCCAGCCAGTGCAGCACATGATCCGGGATGATTCTGCCGCTGCATTTCTCCCGCTGCAGCCAGTCGAGCATAATGGCGCCGCCGTTGAGTGTCCGGAGCCGCGAAAGCCGGTGCGTATCAAGTGCCAATGCCTTGACGAGACTGGTTTCAGACTCCTGCCGGATACAGCTTTTTACGGCTTTGACATTTTCCATACATTCCACCGTCAGCCTGGATAGGCCCGCCTTGCATATCTGCTCAATGCGCGGAAGGCTCTCCCACGCGGCCAGATACCAGTTAGGACTTACGTGCCCCCTGCAAAGTCTTACATACTCACTCAATCCGGTCCTTACAAAAAATGGGGCAATGCTGGAAAGCGTTTTTCCATAGATGCTCCCCGGCTGATAACAATACTCGTTGTAGGAATAGCCCATACCCGTGTAGACGTACTCATCGATGCCCTCCACCCATCGGGTGCGGCGCTGTTTGTACCAGCCCCAGTAATACGAATGTGAAGACAGATCCGCACGGTAGAAAATACGCTGCTTCTCAAAGCTGGAGGTTTTCGATGTGATGGTGTTCTCTTCTTTCCGGTACTGCCTGCTCACCTGAAATTGGCGAACCACAAACCCGTCTCCGCACTTCTGCGCCAGGTATGCACATTCGGTCGGCGAGCGCAGGTACTCCGTTATTTTCCCTTTCGCCTTGAACGTGATCTTATGACGGCATCTCGGGCACTTTCCCACCGCGTTATGATAGGGCCGCTGTTTCAGTGCGACTTCCTTTTCACAATAGGTGCAGTAGCCGTACCTTGCCCCGCCCTTGCGGTAATCGTAGAAGATGTAGTTTTCCTGAATACCCACCTTATTGACCCAACGCTCCCAGTCCTTCGGCAGCGGCGGTGTCTGAGAGAGCTCCGCATCCCACGGATCGGTTTCCTTTCTGTGCCGGCGTTCCAGTTCAGCATCACGAACGGCGCACTGAAATTTCAGAATAGCCCGATATACGCTTTTTTCATCCGACGCCAGATATTGCCGGATCTGTGCATCATCCACGGCGCTGATCCACACGTTATTGGATCCCTTCGCCTGCCATTCCAAGTAGTCGATCTTTGCCGCCCGCCACTCGTTACGGGTACGGTCATAGGTGAGAAACTGCTGCTTTTCTTTCTCCATGAAAATCTCATAGACCGGCAGCGTTCCTCCAAGGCGCATTGCATCCGGGTCATACAGGGTGACTTTCAAAATGCCGCCCTCTACCGCGCTTCGTACAAAACCGCTGTATCGGCATCGATAGAAAGTGTTCCAGCCCGAACCGACCTTGACCGGCACATCCTCGCGGGCAACCGCAAGCATTTCTTCAGTCGCAGGCAAATTCTTCATTTTCAGCAAACTGCTTTTTTTCATTTCTGCACCGCCTCTCTTTTCACAAAATCAATGTCATACCATACATCAGGCAGAATTTTTTCTCCATCGACCTCAACGACCGCAATCTGACAGATTACTTCGGTTTCACGCCGCTCTCTGGCAAATGCGAGAATATCGCCCAGTTTTCCACACGCAGCGGGTGTCTTGCCTCGAACGATTGCATAGCCGTTGCGGCTGGTGCTGTGCTCACGCTGTACCTTGTCGCTCACCTTTCGGCCTGGGTGATCCACCATGTAGGCAAGTGCATGAAGAAAGAATTCTTTCCTCGTCAGCCGCCGCAGGATTGTCAGTTCCGTGCAGGCAATTTTGGAGTCACGATCGTCCTCGTCAATATCCCCGCCGGGCTGCACCAAGCAGTAAATGGAGCGATTCATGTCGCCATAGTAGGAAAGACAATCCAGCGGGTTCTCCGCACAGTGAAAGCCGTTACTGGCGCAGTTTGCCTCCGGGGTGACATTCTTTCCCATGACGAACCGATAGCCACGGCAGGAGAGATCCGGCTCAAAGCCTTTATAAGCGTACATCAGGCGGCCTCCCCAAAAGAGGAGAGGTCTCCCAGCGAGATCTGCCCATCATCGGCCTCCGCTTTTTTCGGCGGTTCCTTCTTCTCCGGCTCTTTCTTCTTTTCTTCCTTTTTCTTCTTGGAAACGGACTTGGAAGATGTTTTCCCGCGATAGGGCTGCGGGACAAACTCCTCTTCATCCCCCCGATCCTCCTTGGCATCGGGGTCACGGAAATAGTCCTCCGCCCACTGATAGCAGAGATCATCGGGAATATCGCAGCCGTATGCCTGCTGACCGGGTCCCGGCTGAACGCCGTTTGCCTTCAGCTCGTCCTGCACATAATCCCATGCCTTCCGGCTGATGTACTGGAAACAGTGGATCATGCTCTTGCGCGGGTGCATGGTGAGCCGGGCAAAGCCGAGGTCATCAATACACTTGGTCTGGATAAACTCGGCAACGCTCTCTTTCATGTTGCGCCGCGTCAGCTTCTCCGTATCTGCGGACACACGCTTTGCGGCAGCCTTGAGCAGCTCTGCCGGGCCCATGGCATCCAACCTTTCCAGCGCGGCCTGTTCCGCCCGCCGCTTTTCCGCCTGCTTGGCGTCCCACTCTGCTTTGCGCTTGGCTTCAGACGCTTCGTGCGCACGGCGTGCCTCATCCTCGCTTTGGGTGTTGGGGGCGGGTTGCCGGTTCGCTGGCCGCCGCTGCCGGAGTCGGAGCTGCAGTCGGAGAACTTGCTGTCGCCGGTTCCACAGGAGCCGTCTGCGGCATATCCATAGCATCATCTTCCGTAAAGGCGTCGGAAACGGCAGCCTCGCTGTTTTGAAGCTCATAATCCATATTTGAAAAAGCGCCCATTCGTACATTCCTCCTAAATAAAAAATGAGAAAAGGACGCTCCTGTGCCAATGGCACAAGGCGTCCCTTCTTACATACTGCGCTCAAACCGTATAGACCAGTGTGCTGAACGGGTCGAAGCAATAGCACACGACGGCCGGGTACTGAGCGGCTGTTCTTTGAATTTTCTGTTGGACAGCAAGGGCCTCTCCCATTCCACAGGGAGTATCCCATCCAGTCCAGACCATAGCTGTGAAATAGCGGTGTTCCGGATGATACCGTGTCTCCGCCCCAAGTCCTTGACAGATTCCCAGCATGGCTTTCAGCTGCTTTGTCTTCTGCTCGTCCATTTCTAAATGGATCGTCTGTGGTAAAGCCTGCATTGGTAAAGCCTGCATTCAAGCCTTCTTTGCCAGCGCGGGAGAAAATTTCACCTGCAGGAAACCAGCCATATCGCAGTAGAAGTATCTGCGCTCGCTTTCATCATAAAGCTCCAGCACATCGGATGGGGCAATGCTGCGGCCGCGATAGTCCGGGGGGAACGCCTGATTATAGCGTGCAAAAATGCGTTCCAGAATATCACGTTCATCTTGCCCGACCGGGCAGGTTAGCTCACCGTCGTAAACGAGTGTGTATTCCGCCGCCGGCGGCTGCTGAAAGCCGGCCTTGTGCAGCGCGTCAATGCCGCCAAAGGCGAATGCGCGCGTCTCGCCATGCTCCAAATCCAGCTGATAAACACGAAACCGCTGCGTTTTACGCTGACTGTCCAACAGCTCCCGAAAAGAAACGCCGGGGGCGGTCTGTAAGGACGCATCGTATTCCTGCTCCGTCAGCCCCAGATAGTCCCGCAGGGAAATACTGTCCACCTTCATCGCATGCCATTTTTCCGTACAGGCTTCCAGCATTTCCAGCCCGCATAGGCCATTAAGATATTGCTCCTTAAATGTCATTCCTGGATCCTCCTTCATTTTCTGTTCTTTGCGGCGCAGCGCAAGCTGCCAGTCATCAATGCCCTTGTAATTGGGATTCCATGTGAGCCTGCGGCAGCGCATCCCGTGCCTGGCCGCCAGCGCATAGATCTTCGATGCGCCTTTTCCCACCATTTCATTGCTGTACTTATCCATGTCCTCCGCCTCGATGATCTCCTCCGTTCCGTTTCGGTGCAGGAACGCAAACAGTTCATCCAGCTTGGCGGTGTTGTTAACGCCCAGCGTGGCAACAAAGGTCCTGTGCATCAGCGCGTGAGCGACATCCGCCTTGAGGCAGCCTTCCGTCACATATACAACGCGGGAGCATGGGTCGCCCACAAAATGAATGGGGCTCCCCGAGGTCGTTCCCATGCGCTTTCCCGTGGAGGACAGCGTCAGATATTTCACGCCCGTTTTCTCCGGTGGATCGTCTTTATCCTTGAGCGGATGATCCAACCGGATCTGTGCGCCGCGGGTCAAACCGTCTACACCGAAGATGGGAATGATGATGCCTGATGTCCGCTGGTGGAATTTGACCGTCCAGCAGCCGTTATCATCCACATAGAAGCCGGGAACACCCTGCACCCTGCAGCCCGCCTTGACCAACCGATTGGTCAGGGAGCGGCACAGGAAAGGGGGCGGCGTGCTCTTGAAGCCAAAGCGTGTGATCTCATCGTCGGACAGCCCCCGCACAGACTGGAGGTGTGTGTGGTGCGCCGGAATGAGGGTCAGCATGGACAGCAGCATGGAGAGAGTCTGATGCACTTCCTGAACAGAGGCCGCGTCAGACTGCTCGGCCTCCGCAGGCGTCTTCTTCTCCGGAACGGTATAGTCCGGTGAAAAACCATTTACCGCCAAAGCGTCGCAGATCTCCCGATAAGCGTCTGAATTGCTGACGCCATATACCTTTGCGTAAAGGGACAGCATTCCGCCGCCTTCACCGCAGTAGTTACAGCGCCACAGGTCTTTTACCGTGTTCAGATTCATTTTCCCCCGGCGGTCACCGCAGATGGGACAATCCACATACACCTGACCGGGAGCCCTCCGCCTGATATTCAGGCGGAGGAGTCCGGCCACATCCATAATGCCAAAGGGGAGATCATGCTTTTTCCCGTAATTCAAACCAGCATCCCTCCCAAGACGCGAAATTTACGGATGGAAAGCGGTCAGCTTGCCTTTAACTGCTGCGAACCGCCCATCAGAAGCATGGCGGCAGCCTTCATAATATTGCCGCAGTCCTCACAGAGATAGGCGTAATATTTCAGGCTGGAGGGACGCTGCTCAGAAACCTGTGCCATCGTCCAGCCCTTATTGACGCCGGTGGTTACGACCAGCTCCGCGGCTTCCTCTTCTGTCATCAGCGAAAGGATCTCGTCTACCGTCATATCGTCCGAATATTTCGGTGCAGCCGCTGTCGATGCCGCTGCCGGCATATCGACCACAACAGGCTTTACCGTCTGCGCTGTTTCAGCCCGCTCCGTGACAGCAGGCTCCGCCGGTTCCGAAGGAACCTCCTGCGCCTTTTGGGGCATAACCGGATCAGGCTCAGAAGCCGCAGTTCCGCCGCTTAACGCCTGCAGCAGACTCATGGCGTCTGAAACGCTTTCCGTCTGCTGGGTGGTGTGAACCTCTTGCTGATTTACGCTGGGCGTCTTTGCCGCCTCCTGCGGTTGAACCTCTTGCGGTGTAGGCACTGCCTGCACCGGATGATTTTCGCCGATAGGATCTTCTCGCTGCGGCGCTGCGGCTCCATTTACCGCCGGAGCAGTCTCCTGACGATTTACAGTACCCGTTGCGACTTCCTGTTTCCCATCGGCCTGTGCATCTACCGTCGCAGAGGGGGTGATCTCACAGAGCTGGATGCCGAAGCCTGCATTATCCAGCGCCGTTTTCAGCGCCTCGTCCTGCGCGGCCTGCACATAGCGTCCGGCAGGAGCCTGAGCCTTTTCCACCGCCGCGGTAAAATTGGTAATGGGCTGGTTGTCCTCTTTGGACAGAAATACCTGCGCCTCATAAACGGCGATTTGGTCTGTGACCCGCAGCCGGTTCAGCAGCATTTTTCCATCGGGGCAGGCCAATCGGAACCAGAGCCGCTGATAGCGCGGCTCCAGCTCGATTCCGCCGTTGGCGTTTCTTTTCAGAAAGCGCAGCGGGTCAAAGCCCTGCACCCTACGAAGCTGCTGCACGGCAGGAATCGCTTGGGTCAGCATGATTCTTTCTCTGGACATGGTTTGATACTCCCTTCATAAAATAAATAAGAGATGACTGTGCGTTTTTTTGCACATTCATCTCACATTAACTGGCACGCTGCCATTCTTCGCCCTCTTCGTTACGGAGAGCCTTGCGCGTGACTGCCTTATAGTAGAGGGCGATGCGTTCGCCCAGCATGGTATTGCGTTTTCCTTTTCGGCTCCGATGGATCGCCATATACAGCGCCCGTTTCTCACCCACCAGCAGCACGCGGCGCTTGGCACGCGTGATTGCCGTGTAGAGAAGATTCCGCGTCAGGAGCACATTATGGGCAGCCAGCAGTGGAATAATGACCGTATCATACTCTGAGCCCATGGATTTGTGGATCGTAATGGCATAGGACAGCTCCAAATCATCCAGAAGTACCTGCGGGCAATCCATATAGCGGCCGTCAAACTCGATCACGACATTGGTGCCGCTGATTTTGCGGATGGTACCGATGTCACCGTTGAAAACACCTTCGCCGACCTGCTTGCCGGAGCGGTTATACAGCTTGATCTCATAGTTGTTCCGCATCTGCATCACGCGGTCGTTGAGGCGGAATATCTTTCCGGCGTACACGATCTCCGGCGTCTCCGGCGCTGCGGGGTTGATCTCCTCGCGGATAGCTTCATTCAGGCTGTTGACCGATGCCTCGCCCTCGGAGCGGAACGGCGATAAAATCTCCACCTGCTCGATTCCTTTTGCGGCGATCTGCTCCCGGTAAAGCTCACGGATGATGCCGGCAGTCTCCTCCTGGCTCTCTGCCTTATGAAAGGCAAAGTCCTCACCATAGTAGAGCGTCGTTTTGCCCTCGTTGATAAAACGGGCATTGTGGGCGATCAGGCTGTCCTGCGCCTGACGGAAGATCTCGTCCAGCACCGTGACTGGCACGACGCCGGAGCCGATCAGCTCGTGAAATACATCACCGGCGCCCACACTCTCTAACTGGTCTGCATCACCGACCAAAAGGACTTTGGTGCCGGGGCGCAAGCGGGAAAAGAGCTGATGGATCAGCCACATATCGACCATGGAAGTCTCGTCCACGATCAGGAGCCCTGCTTCCAGCGGTTTCCGTTCCCGGTCTTTCTTCGATTCCGAATCACCGTGAAGTCCCAGAATGCTGTGGAGCGTCTGTGCTTCATCGATCCCCGTTGCCTCCGCCATACGCCGGCTCGCCTTACCTGTGGGCGCTCCGAGTACGATCTTCTGCTGAGGATAGAGCTGACGGTACACTTCGATCACCGTTTTCAGAACCGTGGTCTTGCCGGTGCCGGGGCCGCCTGTGATAATGGACAGGTTATGCCGGAACACCATTTCCACGCCTTCTGACTGGCGTTTGGACAGGTTGAGCCCTAAGCTATGCTTCACTCGCTCCAACGGCTGCGCAATGTCTACCACCGCCGGATTTGCCAGAAACAGCTCTACCGCTTTCTGTGCGGTTTCGCTCTCCTGCAGAAATTGCTTGGGCAGATACACATTGCCGTGATTCGATACCACCTCGTCCTGCCGGATCATGGCAGACAGTTCCTGTTCGACCTGGCTCATGGGGACGCGCATCTGCGGGAGGGGTATCCGCTCATTGAGCAGCTGCATAGCCGCTTTGAGCAGAGCCTCTGCCTCCAGATAGAGATGTCCGTCCTTTGTCCGTGCGTCCTCCAGCGCATAAAAGAGCGCACCGTGGACGCGCTTCGGATCACGCAGATCTCCACCGGATTTTTGTACGATGGCGTCAATCCTCTTGAAGCCGAACCCCGGCACCTGACAGAGATTGAAGGGACTCTGTCTCACGATGTCTGCACAGGCAGGGCCGAAATGCTGATAGATCTTCTGCGCGGTCGTCGGCGTGACCTTGAACGGGGCCAGCAGGGTCATCAGGACACGCATCCGGCTGGTTTCCGCATAGGCGTCCTTGATCTCCGCAAGCCGCTCCTTTGTAATGCCGCGAATCTCAAGAAGCCGGTCTGGCTGATGTTCCAGAATCTCCAGAGCATTGACGCCAAACTTCTCAATGATCGCGTCGGCGGTCTTTTCTCCGATGCCCTTCAGCAGACCGGAGGCAAGATAATTGCGGACGCCCTCCAATGTGGGCGGCACGATTTCCTGCCAATGATCGACTTGAAGCTGGAGCCCGTATTTTCCGTCCTTCCACTCTCCATCCATCTCGATCTTCACCGTATCCGTCTGCGGCAATTCGATGCCGACGGCGGTAAAGCGGATCAGGTGGTCGTGATAGCGATAGGGACTCCGGGCTTCTGTGGGTACGCTGCTGTCCTCCGTCTTCATCCGAAGGACAGAATATTTGCTGGACGCATTGAAAAACAGTACCTTGTCCAGTGCCGCAACAATGCTCACAGCACATCACCTCCGTTTCCTTTCACGCTGCCTGCAAAGCAGCTTTTTTCACATGGAATCTTCGCCATTCAGACACCGTGACATACTGATCGTAAATATCAGGGTGTTCGTCCTTCAAACGCTCTAAGGCGTCCTTCGATATGCCTGCGGAGCGTACCGGATTGTAGGTTATGGTGTAGCTCTCCGCAAGACCGTTATACACGGCGGTGCAGCTTGTGCCCAAGCTCTCGATGAGCATACCCTTCAACCGCTTGATGTCCTTTTCCAGCTTGTTCACATCAGCCAACAGCGCCTTTTTCTGCTCTTGCAGGGAAAGAAGCATGAACAGCTGCCCAAACTGCGTCTGTCCCAGCAGTACGGGAGGCGCGTCCTTGTCCGCAGGCCCCAGCTTTCGCCGCAGGCTTTCGAGGATCAGGTCGCCATCCGCTTCCACATAGGGAGGCGGCGTTTTTGTGAGGACATGATTCTCCCAGAAGTTCCGTTCCAAGGCGATCAGTTCTTCTTCATAGGCCATGTCACGGTCGATACGGCGGATGATTGCCTCGTCTTCCGAATTTCCGTAAAGGCAGCAGAAGTAGACCCGGTCAATGTTCATGACCGCCATGTAGTGCCGCCCCTGCGATTCATAGTAGATAGGAACGATCTCCTCGCTGTTGTACCACCAGTTATCCTTGGCGTTATAGTTCGTGGTCTTGATCTCAAGGATAGCTGTTGTACCGTCCGGCAGTTCCACCATATAATCCAGATCCGCCAGCATCCAAGGATATTGGGGATGCCGGAACATGAAAGGCCGGCGGTAGATCTTATAGCCCGTCTTATGAGCGAAGATCTTGGCAACCAGTGGCTCCAGCAGAGTTCCAACCTCCAACTGGACCCAGTTTTCGGCATCATCCGCTGTGACGATATTCAGCTTGTCATAGTAGAGATCCCGCCCGGTACGGAATGGTGAAATTCCGAGAACGGCAGCGGCGTCACTTCCGCCGATGCCCTTGCGCCGGTATTCCAGCCATTGTTCACGCGGCAGACCTTCTGTACCGACGAGAATTTGCGGAGCGTAACACTTTGCGTTTTCCATGGATGCATTCCTCCTCGGTTTCATATTTGATACGCGGCTTATTCAAAAGCCGCTTCTCTCTGTACCTGTGGTACGGTCGGAAGGAACGTCTATGATGTCCTCCGGGTTTCCATTTTCGTCTGAATTTCATTTCTTGTTTCCACCTTTCTTGATGATATATCCTCAAAGCCTTTCGGCATTTGGGCGCAAAAAAGCGGGAACAATGATTCTGGTAAAATCCAGTATGTTTGCCTGACAGCAAACTCTCGTCATTCCCGCAGTATGGGACGGTGCCCCGTAAAACAAAAAAGCCAGCAGCAGCCGGCTTTCATGGCACAGCAATACTACTGACAAAAACGTACAAACCTGACAACGTGCGCAGGTGGATCGCTCCACACACAGATCATTGACCTATGCCCAAAGGGAAATTGCGCAAAACTCATTTACGGGCAAAGTGTAACACAATATATTGTATAAGTCAATATAAAAATACTATATTTAGTTTTTCTGGCGTACGTGCAAAAAATACGGACATGGCCCCGTATTTATTTTGTGAACGGTAAAAACCACCTATTGAACCTTGAAAACGCCGCCCCCAAATGCGGCTGCATCGATTTGTCCGGGAGTTATACAGGATCGGCTGACAGTATGCGTTTGCGTACCTGCCGGGGAAGTGCCGCACAGCGGCAGCCTGCAAATACGCGGCCTGAAGCGAGGGCGCAGGAAATGGCCTGGAATTGGGAATCGAACTTGGATTAGAACCTAATGTAATTTACTTGTTGGTGATAGTGGGGAAAATCCGTATAATATATTTGTGAGGACATCACAGGCTCTTTTCCCCAGCCACCAAAGAAAGGAGGCCCTCTGTGGCTGAGATAAATACAAACGGCCTTAAAGCCAACTCTGAAAAAAGAAGCTATTCCGTTATGGAAGTAGCGGAAATTCTCGGTGTCAGCAAAAAATCCGTCTATAACATGTGTGCTAACGGCACCTTCAAATGTGTACGGATTGGAACCAGGCTGAGAATATCAAAGAAGGCTTTCGATGATTGGCTTGATGGCAGAGACAATACCTGAAAGGAGCCATGAGCTATGGCATCAATTCAAAAACGCGGTAAAAAGTATGCCGTCGTATATACCTATACGGATTCTGCCGATGTCAAAAGGCAGAAGTGGGAAACCTATGGAACAAAGAAGGAGGCTGCGGCCAGAAAAGCACAGGTAGAGAATGAAATGAACAACGGAACCTTCATTCCGCCATCCAGCGTAACTGTCCGTGACTTCCTGGCAGATTTTGTTGAACTCTACGGTTCAAAGCGGTGGGGGCTTTCAGCCTACTCTGGAAACACCGGGATCATCAACAATTACATCAATCCAGTCATTGGCGATATGAATGTCCAGGATGTGACAAGGCGTACCGTAGACAGCTTCATCGCCCAACTGCAAAAGATGAAACCCGTCAGCACAACATACCGAAACGCATGCTCGGAATTCTTGCCGCCCAACACGATTGAAAAAGTGTGCAAGGTGCTGCACTGCGCTTTCCGCCAGGCCGTCCGATGGGATATGGTTCCGAAGAATCCGTTTGACGATGTTCTTCTTCCCAAGAAAGAGAAAAATCCTCGCGCTATCTGGACGGCTGACATTATCAGACAGGCTCTGGATAACTGCTCTGAGGGGAAACTGTATGTTGCAATCAACCTTTCGTTCGCCTGTTCACTGCGCATGGGCGAGATCACAGGGCTGACATGGGATTGTGTTCACATTTCCGATTCGGACATTGCAAAAGACGATGCCCATATCATTGTCAACAAGGAATTGGCGCGTGTCGATCAACGTGCGATTGACGCGCTCGGAGAGAAAGACATCATCTTTATGTTCCCGCGGATCGTGAAAGCCAAATCGACAACACGGCTTGTGCTCAAACGACCTAAGACGGAAACCAGTATCCGGAAGGTATGGCTGCCGAAGACCCTTGCGTATATTCTTCGGGACTGGCATCAAAAGCAGGACAAGCTCAAAGAAATTATGGGTGACGAGTATGCCGACTATAATCTTGTTTTAGCTTTGGAAACCGGGCGGCCCTGCGAAGACAGGGTAATCGGGAATCAGTTTGAACGGCTGAAAAAGTCAGCGAATCTCCCGAATGTAGTCTTTCATTCTTTGCGGCACTCAAGCACCACCTATAAGCTGAAGCTCAATCATGGTGACATTAAGGCCACGCAGGGGGATACCGGCCATGCGCAGGCGTCTATGGTTACAGAAGTTTATGCGCATATTCTGGATGAGGAGCGGAAAATCAACGCGCAGAAGTTTGAGGTCGCATTCTATGCGAACCCGGATATGCGGCGCGTGGAGCAGGAACTGAATCCGCCGAAACCGGAACCGGTTCCCGACCTAAACCTCCAGTCGCTTCTTGCACAGCTTCAGGAAAATCCCGAACTTGCCCGCCAACTGAAAGCCCTTTTGCACGCAGGGTAACAGGAGGACTCGAAACGACTATAAAACACCACGGCAGGGTTCATTAGCAGAATCCGAATTTCATTAGCAGATTTCTCGAAAATCGTTCGAGTCCAGCAGGGAACAGTCTGGAAATAAGTTGCATTTCAAATCACAAAGCAGTTGCTTTTTCGGGGTGAGCCAAGAAAAGCAAAAACGCTGAAATCCATTGAGATTACAGCGTTTTTGGCACCCCGGACTGGGCTTGAACCAGCGGCCTACTGCTTAGGAGGCAGTCGCTCTATCCAACTGAGCTACCGAGGCTAGTATTTAGTTTTATGCTCGCAGGGTGAGCGACCACCTCACACTTAGGAGGCTCGCGCTCTATCCAACTGAGCTACAGACGCGGATGATAAAAATATTTTACCCTTTTGGCAGTGGATTTGTCAATGCCTGATTTGCTGGGAGCGGGGTGGAGAAAAGCGCTTGTATTCACCGCCGCCGTCCGTTATAATGGGACGCAAGAGCGGCTCTGACCGCAGACGGCGGACAGGGCCAGTGAGAAATATGGAGAAAAGGACGGTAAACCTATGGACGGAAAGACGATCCTCCCGCGCAGCGAGGTGCCCGAGGAGTTCACCTGGGATTTGAGTCACGTATTTGCGAGCGACGATAAGTGGAACGAAGAGCTCGAAGCGCTCAAGGCCTACCCCGAGCGCATGGCCGCCTACGCCGGCAAGCTCGGCGAGGGCGCGAA